>BNJU01002675.1_pt1 | contig 28317 bp, 30 predicted proteins | sample 8539281 | NCBI WGS metagenome assembly BNJU01 (sample SAMD00202456, study PRJDB9452) | human saliva metagenome | isolation source: human saliva | place: Japan
TAAAAGATAACAGAGGCATCGTGTGACGCCTTTGACTAAAAGAAAGGAAAATGAATATGAAAGAAGATGTGTATTGACAGTAGTAGCAGTAATAGAGTATGACAATGGCTTTTTGCAGCAGGTGAGAACGATAACAACACAGCAACAACCAACGCATACAAGTTCAATCTCAGCACATATGCATTGAGCCGTGCTCTTAATCTAAACCAGGATCAGGTAGATGTAGTAGAGGATATTAACCACTTTCTCAGCAGAGATGATGAATGCAGCTGTATCTGATAAGCTCTGAGGCGTGAGGCTAAAAGTAAATGCTGCCATCAAGAAGGATCTTTCTTATATGCACTATGTTTTTAGAACAATAGTCAGTATCGCGAGTATGAAAAGCTCCTCAATGTTACATTGAACAACCGCAGTCTTAACAAGTAAACGATCCTCTTTCCTCTTCCGATAGGAGAGATTCATACAAGATATATTAAAGGCTACGAATCAGGCTTCTGGTTCATAGCCTTTTTTATTAAATACGTCAGATAGTGATAAAGGAAATCACTTCATATCCTCTTGGTAAGCCTTCGGTGTTATTCCTGTTTCCCTCTTAAAGAATTTAGAGAAGGCTGATGCACTAGGGAAATGCAACTGATCAGCAATCTCATATCCCATCGCATTGTTTGTTTTCAATAGTAGTTTCGCCTCTTGGATAGTAGCCCGATTAATCCAATACATGACACTCTGCCCACTAGCTTTCTTAATGATTGCCGAGAGATAATGTGGTGTCACATGTAATTGTGACGCATAGAACGGAATAGAGCGTTCGCTCATACAATGTTTGTGTTATAATCGTTTTGAATTTCATAAAGACGTCTTGTGTACGAGTACTTTGGTCGTGCTTCTCACTTTCCTCGGCTATTTCCTTAATGTATTGTACGTCTGAAACAATCGATTGGAGTAGGTTTTGAACTGTCTTTCGCCGATAAGGTTTAAGTTGAAGGATGTCCCATGTAAGATAAATCATACGTAAAAGGCGGTCACACTCTGCTGGTGAAGCATTGAGGACAGCCTCATCAGTAAAGTTAATCCCCTCTCCGGAAGACAATAGCAGCTTCTCGTGCATCATCTGAGACAGCTTTAGGTTCAATGATTGTATCAGAGGGGAGCAGCATTAAAGAACCTTTTTCAAGGTGATAGTCCTGCAAGTTAATGCAAATATCAGCCTGTCCCTGCATTGCAAGAACGAGGCGAGGTTCGATAATCTGATAGATCTTTCCTTCCTCAAGAAAGCGTGTGTGCTGCAAGTGCCCATTGAGAACTACCACGACATCATCCGTCATCATGATTCGTTCCATCTGTTCCGACAGTTCGTTAATATCGATATTATCCATCGAAAAAGGGTTGATGGTCTTGACTTCTCCCATAATATGTTCTTATTGTATGATTCGATTACAAAATTAGTATTAATCCTCTGAATGAAAGATAGGAAAGCTCAGAAATCGTACAATCTGACCATCTTTTCTGTGTATTTAATAACCAACCACTCCATCAAATAGACTATCTTTGTCAGCATCATAGATGTTAATTGGTTATGAAACGATAGAATAGGACATGAAGAAGAAAATATTAATTCTTGCATTATTAGCTTCGGCATCAGTTGCACAAGCACAGACATTAGCTGAGTGCCAACGTGCGGCAGAAGAGCACTATCCCATTATCAAGCGTTATGACTTGATAGCAAAGACAACCGACTTAACGGTTAAGAACATTCAGAAAGAATGGTTGCCACAGGTGACTGCAGCAGCCCAAGCTACTTATCAGAGTGCTGTTGCTGCATGGCCTGACCATCTGCAAAGTATGTTCCAGCAGGTAGGACTGAAGATGGAAGGCTTAGGAAAAGACCAATATAAGCTGTCTATTGATGTTCAGCAACCTATTTATGATGGTGGTGCTATCAGTGGTCAGCGTAAGATAGCCAGCCAGGAAGGAAAGGTGCAGGAGGCTGAGAATGAGGTAAACCTGTACCAAGTGCGACAGAGGGTCAATGAGTTATACTTCTCAATCTTGCTCCTTGACGAACAAATCAAACTCAATGACGATGTCAAAGCACTGCTACAATCGAGCGAGCAGAAACTCTCCGCCATGGTGAAAGGTGGTACGGCAGCAACAAGCGACTATGAGAACGTGAGAGCTGAACGGCTTGGCGCAGAACAAACAAACGAGGTCTGAAAGCACAGAAAGAGATGTTAAGTGGGATGCTAAGCGTCTTCTGTGGATGAAATCACCCACCTGCAGAAACCCCAAAGCCCTTGACGCTACTGTGTCAACGAATAGCCCGACCAGAGATGAGGCTCTTTGACAATCAATTACGCCTTTCTAGAGCAGGAGAAAGCCTTGGATGCGATTAAAACCACGTAGGGCTCTTTTGCTACGAGGCTATTATGGTTATCAGGACTCAATATGTTTGAGGATATGATGCGCATAATTGGAGTCTGAACGGCTTAGGTGGGCGTAAAACTATCGTGGAACATCGGTGCACTCTATACTCATAAGAATGATAAAGCAAGGCTCAGACTACAACGAGAACAAATAGAGAATGCACGAAGTATTCTTGTTTAACAACAGTATAGACGAGATACAACAGAAAAGAGAATGTCAATAGGTACCGCAAAATGATGCAGAACGACGACGAAATCATCGACCTGCGCCTCCCATATCCGTAAGGCTGCTGAGTCGAAACTGGCTCATGGAATTATTGATGTAAATAGTTTGTTGAGAGAGATTAACAATGAGAACGCAGCTAAGGTACAGCAAGCTATACACAGAGATTGACATGCTCAAAGAGATGTATAACCTAAAGTTCACCAACAACGAATAAAACAACTAAAAAGATATGAAAAAGCTACTTTTTAATAAGCCTCGGTGCCCTGATGATGGCATCATGTGCGAAGACAAGAAAGACTATGACGCTACAGGGGACATTTGAGGCTACTGAGGTAACAGTGTCGGCAGAGTCGACTGGACAGCTTGAGAACTTCAATGTGAGCGAAGGACGGGTGTTGAGATGGAGGTTTGACAGTGGGTCGAGATTGATGCTCGACAACTCACTTTGAAACGTGAACAACTAACGAGTAGCAACGAGCAGCTCGCTGCTACGCACGGACAATTAGCCGCTAACAAACGCCGGTTGGCTGCTAATCAGCAGGCAACAAGCGGCAAACAACTCGATTTGAAGAAAGCAGGGTAGCAGCTGTCCGACAGCAGATTGCAAACCAGCAGCAGGGAGCGTCAACGCTTTGCAGAGCTTTTACAGGACGGAGCCGTCGCTCGAGAACAAGTTGATGACGCAGACTATCAGATACAGGTATTGCTGAAACAACTTGCTGCCACAGAAGAACAGATAAGCGAGTCAGAACACTTCTTTGGCCGAGACAGAACAAAGGGATTACGGCACAGATGGAGGTATAGACGCACAACAGGCTGGCATCAATGCTCAACAGGCTGGAGTACGTACGCAACAAAGCCCAACGACGACCAAATAGCACATACCTTCGTGCGAGGTCCGATTACAGGAATGGTCTTGGAAGTATGTTGAGGCTGGGAGTATGTCCCTGTTGGTAAGCCTCTCTTCAGATTGCCGACACCAGAGGATGTTTCTCCGATGCATACGTTACCCTCCGAGCAATTGAAACGATGTGAAGATAGGGACAGAAGGTAAAGTCATAGTAGAGCTATGGGAAAGGTCAGAAGAAAACCTATGATGGGGTGGTCACCTGGATATCAAGCCGTTCAGAGTTTACATCAAAAACCATTGTTACAGACGACGAAAAGAGTGAGACTTGGTGTATGCCATTAAGATACAATTCACGAACGATGGCTATGTGAAGATAGGAATGTACGGTGGTGAAATTTTAACAATGCTGATGAACGCAATGAAAGTAAACCAAGTATCTAAGCGATACGGCAAAAATACAGGCATTACAAGACGTCAGTTTTTCTGTAAGGAAAGGTGAGGCTCTTCAGTGTTATCGGTCCGGATGGTGCGAGGTAAGACGTCACTCTATCGCATTCTCTGTTCTTTGCTTCTTCCCTAACTGAAGGCTCAGTAAAGGGTTTGCAGGGTACGATGTCATACAGCAAATGAAGGAGATAAAAAGCGGGTTGGATACATGCCTGGGAAGTTCTCACTCTATCAAGACTTAACAGTAGAGGAGAACCTTCACTTCTTTGCGACACTCTTTGGTACCACAGTTGAGGATAACTACGATGCTATCAAGGCTATCTATTCGCAGATAGAACCCTTTCAAAAGACCGCAAAGGCTGGTGCACTATCAGGGTGGTATGGAGCAAAAGTTAGCCCTCTGCTGTGCTCTTGTATCATAAGCCGAGTGTCCTCTTATTGGACGAGCCGACAACAGGTGTCGACCCTGTTAGCCGTAAGGAGTTATGGGACATACTCTCCCTACTAAAAGAGCGAGAATAACCATCGTTGCCTCACACCTTATCTTGATGAGGTGAGACGCTGTGAACAGGTGGCTTTCCTATCAGAAGAGCAAGATAAGAGGTATTGGTTCGCTAGAAAAAGATACTCCATGAGTTTAGCGACATCTTTAGTCCTCCCAACCTTGAACATGATGATAAAGCATAATAACAACAAGGTGGGAAGCACAACAGAAAACGTTATTGAAGTGGAACATCTGGTAAAGGCTTTCGGCACTTTCCACGCTGTTGACGATATCTCCTTCACGGTGAGAAAGGGTGAAATCTTTGGTTTTCTTGGAGCCAACGGAGCAGGTAAGACTACTGCTATGCACATGCTCACAGGACTCAACCAGCCCACAAGTGGGACAGGAAGGGTTGTGGGATACGACATCCGGACAGACTATGAGCAGATAAAGAAGCACATTGGCTATATGAGTCAGAAGTTCTCTCTCTATGAAGACCTTACTGTGGCAGAGAATATCCGTCTGTTTGCTGGTATCTACGGAATGGACGATAAAGAGATTAAACACAAGACCGACGCTCTTCTCCAACGCCTGAATTTCTCGGAACATCGTGACACCTTAGTGTCAAGTCTGCCGTTAGGTTGGAAACAGAAGTTGGCCTTCTCGGTGAGTATCTTCCACTCTCCTGGTATCGTCTTCCTCGACGAACCGACAGGAGGAGTTGACCCTGCTACACGAAGACAGTTCTGGGAATTAATCTACGATGCCGCCCAGAGAGGTATAACTGTCTTTGTTACGACTCACTATATGGACGAGGCTGAATATTGCGATCGCATCTCCATCATGGTTGATGGGAAGATTAAAGCCCTCGGAACACCCACGGAACTGAAACAGAAGTTCAATAAACCCGATATTGACCAGGTTTTTACTTATTTAGCTCGACAGGCGAAGAGGAGTTCGGACTAAGTCACATGAGACGCGACAGACTGTTCGCGAAGAATTCGAAAATTGTTCGCGAACAATCCGCAAAGAGTTCGCGAACAATCTCTGAAAAGCTTAGGAGCTTTTTGGAAAAAGCTTAAGAGCTTTTCGTGGAAAGCTTAAGAGCTTTTGAAAAAATCGCTTAGAACAGCATGGTAACATGCATAAAAGACACCAACAAGCAATGAAACAATTTATATCATTCATCATCAAGGAAGCTAAACACATTGTTCGAGACAAACGAACAATGCTGATTCTCTTTGGAATGCCTATCATCATGATGCTTCTCTTTGGTTATGCCGTTAGGAATGACGTGCGGAATGTACGGACGGTGATAGTGATGAGTAATACTGATTACGTCACTCAGCAGGCTGTCGACCGCTTATCTGCATCGGAGTATTTCACGATAACGCAGGTTGTTGCTACTCCCGCAGAGGCTGAACAAGCTATCCGAGACCAAAAGGCCGACTTGGCTATCGTCTTTGGAAAGGACTATGCCAGCGGACATTCAGGCCTACAATTTATTGTTGATGGTGCCGACCCGAATATGGCGCAACAATGGACTCAATACGCCAATGCCGTCATTACGAATCCGAATAACGGCTTAGTAAACACGAAACTACTGTATAACCCGCAAATGAAGTCGGCTTACAATTTCGTTCCTGCTATCATGGGAACACTGTTGATGTTGGTGTGTGCCATGATGACTTCTATCTCTATTGTTCGTGAAAAAGAGCGGGGAACAATGGAGGTGCTGCTGGTATCGCCCGTTCGACCAATACTTATCATCATCGCAAAGGTCATTCCTTACTTGGTGCTTGCCTTCATCATCCTAATTGTCATCCTACTTATGGCAAACAGCCTACTCGGTGTTCCCTTGCAGGGGTCGGTGTTCTGGATATTCGTTATCTCTACTATCTACATCCTCTTGGCCCTCTCATTGGGCTTACTCGTCTCTAACATTGCCAAAACACAGTTAGTTGCTTTGTTGTTATCAGCAATGGTACTACTCATGCCTATCGTGATGCTCTCTGGTATGTTCTTCCCTATTGAGTCAATGCCAAAGGTGTTGCAGTACGTTTCGGCTATCATTCCGACACGTTACTATACCAGTGCTATGCGCAAACTAATGATTATGGGGGTGGGAGTAAGACAAGTGATGCACGAGATGATAGTCTTAATCTGTATGCTCATAGGGCTGCTCGGACTATCACTCGCCATGTTTAACAAACGATTAGAGTAACTTTCATTATGATACTGAAATATCTTCTACGAAAAGGAGTTTACACAGATTCGACGCAACCCGTTCCTCCCCCGACTCATTGTTATGTTCCCCATCATGATTATGTGATTATGCCTTGGGTCATGAATATGGAGGTGAAGAATGTTGTTGTGGATGTAGTAGACAATGATAGGTCTACTCTTTCGCAACAGTTGGTACATGAGATTGCAGCCAATAACTACTTCTCTTTTCCACGGACACAGCCTTCCTATACTGCAGCACTCAATGATATCGAACATTCTGAGGGCTGACATCGTTGTGGTGATACCCCAACATTATAGTCGTGACCTGACCTTGGGCAACAAGCCACAAGTGCTCATTGCTGCCAATGCCGTTAATGGAACAAAGGGATCGATAGGGTCTGTTTACCTCTCACAGATGGTGACGGCCAATGCTGTCCCTACTTTTGCAGGCGTTGCAAACGAACGTTTCTACGTTCTATCTCTTTCAATAGACAGCTGAACTATAAGCGTTATATGATTCCCGCACTATTTGCGATAATAATGATGATGATAACAGGCTTTTCTGCCAACACTGAATATTGTCGGGGAGAAGGAGGCTGGTACAATCGAACAGATCAATGTGACACCAGTAAATAAATGGACGTTTATACTTGCAAAGTTAATCCCTTATTGGCTGATAGCCTTTCTTCGTTATCACTGTTTGTCTACTGTTGTCATGGGCTTTTATACGACATTACTCCTGTGGGTAATGTGGCCCTTATCTATCTCTTAGCGATGTTGTTAGCCCTCTTCTTCTCGTCCTTCGGCTTGATAATATCCAACTACTCGGATACAATGCAGCAAGCCATACTTGTCATGTGGTTCTTTGTTGTGATACTCCTCTTGCTCTCTGGGCTCTTTACTCCTACTCGGTCAATGCCAGCTGCAGCTTATCTCACTACATACGCCAACCCAGTAAGCTACTTCATAGATGCGATGCGTACTGTATTCATTCGTGGTGGAAACTTAAAAAGTATCTTACATCAGGTTCTCGCACTCCTTGGCATCGGTCTTGTCATGGGTTGTTGGGCTGTACAAAGCTATAAGAAGAATCATTAGACAAACCCTTTGTCTATCTCATTTATTTTTTGTTCCTTTGCAAGGTGAATAATCATGAATAAAGAAGATGGCGATGATATTATTGCCACGAATAGATTAACCCGCAAATAAGAAAGTGAAATGTATAGAGTTCTTTTATCCCTCATCTTTTTGTTATCAGTGTGCAAACTCGAAGCACAGCGACCCTCTTTTGATAAGATGTCGCCCTTTGTGCGGGAAGCAATGGTGGATGAATTGACAAATAGACGGCTCACTCGTTCTGTTGGAGATCAGCGTATATTGACAGCATTTGTGCGTATCAATGGAGATGCGAGAAGGGTCTTGCATAGATATGGATGTCGTGAGTTAGCACGTGTCGGGGACATTAGTATAGCTGCTATTCCACTTGATAAACTAGGCGAACTGTCGCTTTGTAAGCAGGTAACTAAGATAGAATCGGGCAAACGGTGTAGCGTTCAAATGGATACAACAGCGGTAGTGATTAATGCTCTGCCTGCTCAACAAGGAGTGGATTTCTCACAGGCTTATACGGGGAAAGGCGTTGTTGTGGGTGTACAAGATATTGGTTTCGACCTGACACATCCTACTTTCTATTCTGCAGATATGAGCAGATATCGCATTAAGGCAATGTGGGATCAGTTGTCAAAGGATAGTGTTGGTACAGGACTTTATGTAGGTCGTGACTATGTGGGAGAGCAGGCTTTATTGCAAGTTGGGCACCCCGTTGATGGCTTGACAGAGACTCATGGAACGCATACAGCAGGTATAGCTGCAGGAAGTGGGGCAGAGGGTAATGGTGTGGTATCGCCTTATCGCGGTATTGCTTACGATGCCGATTTGGTCTTAGTGGATAATGCTGCAGGTGATAATGTTAAGTATATAGATCCAAAAGACTATTATAAATTCACTTATGCAACCGATGCCTTGGGTTTTAAATACATCTTCGATTATGCAGACCAACAGCGTAAGCCATGTGTAATAAACTTCAGTGAAGGAAGCACGCAGGATATTCATGGTTATGACCAATTATATTATGAATTGCTCTCGTCACTGACAGGACCAGGGCATATCATTGTTTCTTCAGCAGGAAATAATGGTGCAAAGCGTTCTTATATACATAAGCCAGCTGGGCAGGAGAAGGCAGGAACCTTTCTTGTTGGCGAACCGAATACGGCTTCTGTCACGTGTACATCGGTAAAGCCATTTGTCTTCCGTACTACTATATATAATGTGGCAAATGATCCGAAAGTATTTGATATTCCTACAACAAAGGTGTGTGCTGCCCGAGACTCATTGTTTACAGACTCTGTTGTTATTGATGGAAAGAAGTATTTGTGGAAGGTTCTTGCCTATCCAAATAGTTATAACCACGCAAAGACAGCCTATGATTTTCTCATCAAGTCTACCGCTTTAGGACAGAGTACGAGTGTATCCTTACAATTAGTAGGGAGGGATGCTGACATCGAACTCTATCGTATGTCTGGTGACCTGCAAACCAATTCTTTAGATCCAAGTCTCAATGCTGGTGAATTTACACATAGTATCTTCTCGCCATCAAGTGCACCATGTGTCATATCTGTTGGAGCGACAGGCTATCGCACAAGTTTTATAAACTATTTGGGTGAGAAGAAGGTTTATAATAATGGTGAACATGGTGCTCGTGCACCTTTTTCAGCCGTTGGTCCGACCTTTGATGGCCGAGTGAAACCAGATGTTATGGCACCTGGACAGAATATAATCTCAGCTTATAGCTCGTTCTATATTAGTGCTCCAACGAGGGAGGATGGCTCTGCTAAGAATGATATTAAGAGTGATGTCCGCCACTTTGAGTATAATGGTCGCACGTATGCATGGAATGCGAATGCGGGTACATCAATGTCTGCTCCAGTTGTTACAGGTGCTATCGCACTATGGTTAGAGGCTAATCCAAAGTTGACACCAGCGGATTGTCTAGACATCTTCAAGCAGACTTGTACGCATTATGATATGTCACTTTCTTATCCTAATAACCTCTATGGATATGGTCAGATAGATGTAACTAAGGGCTTGAAGGAGGTTCTGCGCAAACAAGCATTAGGTATTACGAAGATAGAAAAGGTTGTGACAGATGACCATATATACCTTTTAGATGGACGATGTGTTGGTACTTCGATAGAGAATCTCCCCAAAGGTATATACATAAAGAATGGCAGAAAGCTCGTAAAGTGAAACTTACAGCTCCCTAAAAGTAGGTATTTTGCATAAACCATTACTTTTAGGTATTGCAGATAATAGTTTTTCATCGTATCTTTGCAATCGTAAATAATAAACAAACAAGAAATTAAATCAATAAAAGAAATATGAAGAAGACAGTTGTTGTTTACGGTTCATCAACCGGTACATGTGAAGCTATTGCAAACACAATCGCTGAGAAGTTAGGTGTTGAAGCTATTAACGTATCAGACTTTAATGCTGATGTTGTAGCAGAGAATGATAATCTTATCCTTGGTACTTCAACATGGGGTGCAGGTGAATTACAGGACGATTGGTATGATGGTATCAATGTTTTGAAAGAAGCCGACCTATCTGGTAAGACTGTAGCAATCTTTGGCTGTGGTGATGCTGAAAGCTATTCTGATACTTTCTGTGGTGGTATGAAGGAGATTTATGACGCTGCACAAGGTGCTAACATCCTCCCAGGTGTATCAACAGAGGGTTATACATTCGATGATAGCGAGGCTGTTGTTGATGGTAAGTTTGTTGGTCTTGCATTGGACGATGTTAACGAGGATGACCAAACTGAAGGTCGTATCGATGCATGGTTAGAGGCTATCAAGCCAGCATTGTAATCTATCAAGAAGATTTATCTTACATTATATAGAAGGGATAACTATGATGACGGATATGATGACAGCCGATATGAAGGTCTTGATGAATCACATCTATGAGTATCAGAAAGGGGTTCGACAGATGGTTCTCTATACTTGTAACAAAAAAGTATGAAGCATTCGCAACACTCCGACTTGAGCATCAGAATATCCCCTATATCATTCAACCAGTTGGCAAAGATCGCATGAATCTGTTCTTCGGACGCAAAGGAATGCCTTGATGCCATTCGGTTAATGGTAACGAAAACCCCTTAACCAACTATCACCCTGAAGAGACTTTATTCTCGGTGCAATGTTGGGTTACTGACATACGATGTGCAGTGCGAGCGGTACTGCGAGCGCAAGTGTCGTACCTGCAAATGTGCGACATAAGCCATAATTATTAAGTGATAATCTTGTTCGCGAAATAAATTATTTCATAATGTTTTTGTATTATAAATGGGCTTGTCGTGAGATAAGCCTTTGTTTATTATATCATTGATTATCAGTGAGATATGTTAATATGGAATGCGGAATTCTATCTGTTAGAAATCCGGTCAAAATCGGCTCGTTACGAATGATTATTGACTGAATTAATGACCAAACTCGAGAGATGAAGCAACTATTGTATAATATATGCATTTCAACACACGGAAATCAAAAGCGAGGCAAGCCTACCAATATTGTGTGTGTGGTATATATGAATGGCAAACAGTATTACTTTGCCACAGGAGTAAAAAGATATTGCCCACTGTCAGTGGGATAAGAAACGACAACATAGCGGTTGCGGTAATGCACAGAGTAGGATAGAGAACTACAATAATAAGGTTGTAAATGATAAAGTGGATGAGCTGAAAGAGCAGTTTACTAATAGAAGTATCTTTGCAAATCAGAAGAATAAACCAAGCTACTCATTTGTCGTGTCTGTTTATGATAAATCAATGCTCATTAAGGCATGCAGAACTCATAACAAAAGCTCACAGATTATACGTATGGTGGTACTACTGCACATAAAATTATAAGTCAAGCGCTTTAATGCCTTTTCTTAAGTGTTGACAAAAGCAGAAAGAGTCCTCTTTGGATGTTTTTACTCAAGCTGGGTTTAACGTAATATGTTAAATATTTAAAGGAACCAGTGGCGCAACTAAAAGTGCTATTAATGCCAGATTGTCCAATTAATAGAACGTTTGATAGAAAAGTGAGTAATGGCTGTGGAATCTCCGTGGAATGCACGGAATATCTCCTGTCATATAATAATAGAAAAGAACATCAGACCAGACAAAGGACGCTTTGCATTAGAAGAAAAGTGAAGTGGACTCTACTGCTAATTTTGAAAATTAATGAGCACGGTGATTTTTAGTTTTGAAGATATTGTCCCGGAAGATAAGAATAGTAAAGTAAATCCCAAATATCGTTCACACACATGGTAGAGAACCTAACTGAGTATCGAGATATATTTGTGCTGCAATGCCGTTAGTGGACAGCGTGTAAGTGATGATTTAGTACAGTGTTTCTATGTGGTAATATAGAAAACTATTGTAGCAGAGGAGTGGTCAAACCTTTTATGAGTTGAAGAAGACTAGAAGAGTCAAAGAAAGAATCTGCTTTATCTCTGCTGGATGATTATGTTAATTTGTTTTGTCAAAGCGTTATGCCAATGGCTTTGTGTTGATATTAGTAAGCTGGACTCTAACAATAGTTAGCGTACAACTTGGCAACCAGACTTTCGTAAGATGGCAGGTATCACAGAACTATTACTTATCGAAATTCTAAGGATATAGAGTGCAGGCAGCCTGTATATGAGAAATTACCTGCATGATGCACGTCACACATTCATTACGATAATGCTCGAAAGAGGTTTTGCTCCAGATAGGTTATGTTGATGACAGGGCATCGTGATGATACGATGATTAAAACAGATATATTCTCATCTGACTCACAGCTGACAAGGCAAAAGGCTTTGGCTGAAGAGATGGGAAAAAGTGGGTGATTCATGCTCTATCGTAAATTCTCATAAAGATGTCTCTGGATAGATTGTTTTCTCGCAGTAGCTATCATCAAAATTGAGCAAGCAGGAAAACAGATGGATTGTTTGTTTACAGGGATGCAAAGTGATCGCTGACATAAAAGCAACTATTAATAATGTGATCATCTTGATGAACTGTGGATGAAGTTGTACATCAGATAATTTATGAGGAATTGAAACAAGAATGTAAGAATTTTGTATGAAATGGTGTGGGCTATTGGGAGATATGATACTGATATAGAAATGTTCAGACGTTTTCTAGTATAAACTTTACCGATTGGGCGTAATAAAAGAAGACAACTCTCTATTGAAACCATAAACAGAGTATGGTATCGAGAAAACTGTGCTTAGGTGAGTTGGAAGATATGATGCTAAGTGTATAGACAAAGTTTTGTCTATCATTAAGGTTTATAGGCAATGAGCAGTAACTATTCTTTGCTGGTATCTTGTTTTTGTGCCAGTTCTACATTCTGTAAATGGAGTTTTTCCCAGTAATGGAGCAAATCGAGTACAACTTCATTCACATACAGCATAGGTATTATAAAACAGCTTTATAGTCTTTTGGTCTGAATAAAAACCGTAAAGTGTTCATTGATATAAAGGTTTAGACCATCTTCCTTAAACTCCTGCTTATAGCTACTGCATGTGTGTTTTGATGAGAAATGGATAAATCCAGAAGAGGCTTTATAAAGAGACAGGATTCCTCATATTTATAATTTGAGCTTTTGACAATCTTTACTTTCTTGAAATTAATCTTCTTCCTTTTTATTTCCGTTGCAATTATAGGCATCCTTTCCATTTTGCTATATTGGAAGAAGTATCAGATCATCTACAAGTTGAGCTTGTAAAGTAAGATACAGTATCTATTTGTAACTTGATAGATGCTAAAAGCAGATATGATTCTTAGCTTTTCATCAGTCCATAAAACCTTGGTTAGTGTCTTGCACGTGTGATAATACACGATGAAATAGCTGCAAGGAAAACATAACTTCCGTAGAATGCTAGTGAAAAGTTCTGCAGTTTCTTATCTGACGTCTTCAAATTTCTTTTTGTTTATTTCTATCATAATTGTTTATACTGTAATGCAAAGGTACATGAATGATGACAGAAAAGACTTCTTATATAAGTTCAAAAATGTAAAGTCAAGTTTCAGTTTTCCCGGCTTGTAACCATTGACTTTCTTTTTGTAGAGTAATTCTCATCGTTTAACTTCGTATAGTTGATAGTCCTTGATAAGCGTTGCTTTGGGGGCTGAGAGAAATACCCTAATCGTTTGAATTGTTTCAAGTTCTGTTTCAAATCCTTATCACTTATAACAGATCTTCTTGGTAAATAGCCTTAAAAGCCTTTATTAAGTAGCTTTCGTCATTCACCATCTTTAGCATTTTGTCCTTATTCCAACGACAGGTATTCATTTCTGTTTCGTAAGATATTTCCAACACAGTGGGAAACTCTGGATATTCTTGTTCGTATTGTGTATTAGGATGTTCCAGATAGTCTTTCAGTAATTGCTCATCATGAAAGGTCAATGCTTTTTCATCACAATATCAAACTCGTCCAAGTATCTGATTGGTGGGATAAACTTTTTCCGATTTATCAAAACATGCTCGTAAGTTTATTCGATTCTTGTAGCATTGCTGTAACTTTGTGCTTGTAAATAAACGATTGCTTTTCTGTTCGTTAAAAGACTAGTCGGTCAGTGAAATGGATAAATATCAGCTTCCACATTCACTCGCTTAATGAGTCACATTCTGTAGGTGTTGCCTTTTCCTGTAGCGACAATAGCTGTTTCGCATCATCCTCTTTACTTTTCATGATAGCGGTAAACTCTTCATCTGACAGGATATGGTTGTTTGTACTGAAAAGATGAACCATTATGTGCCTGAATATATTCTGTGATTCCTTGTTTACCCGGATTCTTCCAACGATTTGTTCCATCGCTGTAGAAACATCTACAAGCGTATTGGCTCTGTGGGCATCACTGCGGTACGATGACCAGTCCATTATTGAGTGATTACATCCCGAAAGCATTTCTTAGTAAAGAAGTTTATGCGCTTGGTGGGATTGCACACTGGCCTATCGGGTATTTATCTAAAATGAGTTTGTGTCATCCTGTCAGCACTATATATTTTTACCTCTGTTGGGTCTATCCAGTGTTTCTATGATTTGCTTGATGCTTGTAACGGAGTTGATGAAGATATAGAGTTGCTCCACCTCTTTTTAACTCTCCGTATATACTGTAGGCTCATTCCCTACGAGTTGAATATATTGATAGTTCTGTAGAGTCCCATTTATGTAATCTTGTAGCCTTGATGCGTTTAAACGGTTATCTGTTGGCAATATATAACCTTGTAATGGGAAGAGAGCGAATAAATGGTATCTCGAACTCCATTATCAATGTGGCGTTGCAGAGAGAAATGTATAATGGGTGAATTGCTACATTATCCAACAGACCATCGATTGCTTCTGAACGGTAATCCATTTCTTCCAAAGTCATGTGGTATTCATCTACAACGATGCTCCATCCAGCTGTATCTTCTTGCATCCATTTTAGGAGTTTAGTAGACTGTCATGAGTTACTGCTACCTGAAGGAGCTTTGTGATTCTTGATATAGGACTTGATAAGCGTATTCTTTTTATCTCACCACAGCACTTGAACACTTCGTATTTTACTATTCTTATCTGCTGTCATCTACTAAATCTCTGAAAGGGCTACACGATGATAGTCTTATCGCACCGCGCAACGTATGTTCCCCAACATCTGTTTTTGTTTTGTTTGATTACCCCATGTGTGAATCACTTTTTGAACTCTGTACCCTCCTGTGATAACGGCAGTTCTCCCCTGATTATTTGCATATAATTCTCCCATGATAATGATATTAAAGTTATATCTAATTAATGGAAAATCTGCATATGTAACTTCATGTGTGAATATTTCCTATCTATAGGTAGTGACTTTTGAAGATGTTCTATGAATAGAAAATAAAGAGTACATTGCTGCACCTCCGCATTTCTTTATATCAGTGGATTTCCCGAATATCTGAAACAAATATAGCACATTATTCCGCAAATCCAAGTCACTTTTGCACTCTGAAAAATTGAGTAAAAAGTGCATCTAAGATCTGAATTTCTCGGGTGGAGTGACATTCTTGCACTTTGGTTATATATAAGAATTTTCAGAGTAAAAATGTCATCTAAAATAAACACATAATGATTTATCACTTGGTGTTATCGTTTCGTCTTTCCAAATAAATCAGCGTGTGTTCCTGCATCTCATCATGAGCAAAGTCAATTCTGTTGTTCTGTTCTATATAAGCAACCAGTCAGGTTGTATATGCATCTCCCATTGTCCATCCCTATTACCATGTAACAAGTGAGGTCTAAATTGGGCAGAACTCTACCGTTAGTTACCAATTCGTTGATAACCTCTTTGAGTTTATCCATTGGCAGCCCACGCTTCTTGCATCGTTTGAGGTCTTTCTCAAACTGGTGTGTTGTCAAGAGTTTATATGCCATCAGATGCCTAATCTGGAAAACACTCATCTGCATTAGCATACTCGCTGACACGTCCCTGTTCCTTTGTCATTAAGTGCCTGTTCGTAAGCGGTGTGCTTAGTTGTGGTTTTATAGGTACCGTCCACCCCATACGCTTTACGAGCGACTTCAATAGCGATGTATCAGCCTTGGGTATTTCGCAAAGAGAATGTGCTTGTTGTGATGTTATTTTGTATTCATTATCTGTCCTCCTATATTTTCGTTTATATTGCGCAAAACTATAATCTTTTCTTTTGAGAGAGGCAAGAGAATAAAAGGAAAAGCACCAAATGATTGTTCAAATGGTGCTTTATAAATGTATTAAATTAACTTTATTTCCAGGTAAATACACCTTCTTTCCCTTTGGAGTCTTTGTCTTTTGTGACATTCTTTGAGTCAAATGTATATGTACAGTTAATCTCTAATGGCGTTGTATAAGAATAACTTCCATTATAATGGTGTGTCACAGAATGAGCTGTCTTAACCAGATTGCGAGGGTATTTACCAGTCAACCTTGTTGGAAGAGTACTGGGTCAACACCGTCTGGCATAGGCATACAGTATTCCAAATCTTCCAATGACGACAAACTTCTTAGCTGGTTTTGTCTGTCAGGGTATAGGTCGATTCTCCATCACTGATAATATTACCGTTCTCCCAAACGTAATTAGTCATGTCACTACCTTCTGAAACTCTTATGTGCTGACCTGAGTGATCATAGGTGAACTCTGTATGTTCTTGTTCTGTTATCTTCTGAACTTACTGCTTTAATAACTCGTCCATTGACTAAAGTATAGAAATCCTTTCATTGTCACTACTTCCTTTTAATTGTTTAAGTATGGTGCTTTCTGAATAACTATAAGTTACAAGAAAGTTATATGTGCTATGAGTTCCTGCTCGGTATAGTGCTCCTGTGGTGCTAATTAATCTTCCTTGGTCATCATATTTGAAGTCGCTATAAACATTACCAAGGTTGTCAGAGTAGTCAACCAACCTCTCTCCTGCAAGGTTCATACCCCTCCATTGTTATTTTTCTTTGTCATCATTATCTGATGAGCATGCTGTGAACAAACACATGCCGAAACTTAATAATACAAATAATACTATTTTCTTCATTGCTGCTGATTTTATAATTATCTTTTTGAGCTGCTTTGCAATATATAGTTGCAAAAGATAGATAAATTTTGCAATAATATGGTTCAAAGATGCTTAAAATTACTTTTGCATTGTCTTGTTTATTAGGTATTATAATTCCTGCAAGTTTCAATAATACTCCCAATCGCTCATACCTTGCTTCCATATCAAAGTCTGATAATTGACTTGACCATCTTGTAGCATCCTCTTTATATCTTGAGGATGGAAGGTCCTACTTGTTGGTTGTTGATGACCACAAAAATATTCCGTAATGGGAATTTTGGGTGGCACTGATGTTGGAATAGCTGGAGGAACTTGTTGAGGGTGTGTTTTTCGTTTGTCTCAAAAATCTGAAGAGTAACTATTCTCATAAAATCCACTTTCCAATGGTGCTTTAGCCGTATTTGTTAGCCCATGTACTCGGTTGACAGAAGAAAATAAAGGAGAACAAATCCTCCAAATGGTATAAAGGGCAGTAAACAACACCATCCAGATTGATTTACATCGTGAAGTCTTCTTATAGTTACGCAAAATGAAGCAGATATAGTTGTCAAATAAGCTATGCCATATATAGTAGATACGATAATAAGCGATACATCTTTACCACCATTAGCTGCGGTTTGTGGAGTATTAGCATCTACAATGCAGACAGACATAAGCTATATTATGGTGAAGCAAACTCAAATAAATAAAAATACCAAAAACTCACTTTTTGAGCTCTACCTCATGCAAAATGATTTAGTGTAGCATGTTTTAATAGCTTCTGTAAATCCCATGATTTTAAGTTAATATTTAATTTTTACAATATGTTTTACAATTTTCCCAGCCATTCCACCACTTGCGGGTAATCCTTTCTTATTCAAAGAAACGATGCTGTATTGTGATTGTCTGATGGATAATAGCCACAGAACTGTAGTAGTAAATTTTGTTAGTCTCTATCGTCTTTTGTTGCGACAGCCCTGTTCACCAGCGATGCTCACTTTATCAGGAGTGCGCTTGATGAGCAAGACCATCTTTTACTTTCTGCACAAGTAATTGCTGAATGATGGCAATGTTTTTACTCGCAAGCCGTTCTTTATAATGGTGGTATCTCTCTTATGAAAAAGTGGGCTTTACCATCTTACCATTATTGGCTCGGCATTATAAAATGTAAGTATTTGTAAAGGTGATATCTTCTGATTCTTTCCCTGTTACGAACTTGGCAAGAGAAATATCATTGTCAGGCGATGGATGAGGTTGCTTTATGCCATCTTTGTGGTAAACCATAGCCCATTGCTAATTATTTTATGGAATTGGGCGTAATCCTTACCAAATGCTTGCTTTAACTGCTAAATAAGTTGCGATGTTTGATGATAACAGAAAGCTCTTGCTGTACGCTTGTCTTTCCATTTCCTCCTCTACGCCAGTTGTAATCTTTCAGCAGATAGCCGCTTTATATCAAGCATTCCTGCTTTTAGTATCAATACTGTCATTCAGGTTTACCTTACCTTGTTCCAATACTGCTAATAATGAAACTGTACGCATTAAAGGCGGTTGGTTCTGACAATTGTCTTATTGCTGGCTTGATTCCTGATTTAGTATTCATCAAGTTTACCATTGCCTTAATCTCTCCAGACTTACAATCCATTATTATTATCTGTCCATTAATAGCATCTATCTTTTTGATATTCTCTTTTAAAATGGAACTGACATGATTTTGTAAGGTGGATTTAGCTTTGTAAATGTGAATTAATCTGTTGAGCATACCCTTGGTTGACAAAGAATAATATACTCATAGATAGTGTTAAATATCCCTTTTCTCATAGCAGGAAATTGTTGTATTTGTTTATCCAAATAAAAAGCCGAAGAGTTTAAATAAAAGTATCAATCCACCTACGGCTAAAAATATTTCGAAAATAACATAACCACAGCCCATTCCTCCAGCAAGAGCACCAGAAAAGAATCCTTCTCCTTTTTCTCCATCCTTGGAGTTTAGTGCACCTAAGATTCCTGCAATGATAGCTACAACAATAATGTAGTCAACCACTTCATAATTTTGTATCTTGTGCTCACTGTTTCCCAGAAGTAAGCGGTTAATATTTAGGTAAATGGAAAAAGCGTGGGAACTATTGTTATTATTGTCGAGAGGCTCTGGACTGCCTGTAACTGAATAATAAACAATAGCCCACGCATTGAGGTATATTATTCCCTTAGTTAAGGGTACAATAATCCCAAGCGTGAGCGTTATTGCCACTATCCCCAGTTACAGAAATTGTCCAGATTTCTCAACAGGATAATATCAAAACGCTCTTTTTAAAAGTTGAACTCTTTGTAACGCACATCTGCACACAGACGTACTGAAGTCCACTGCAAAGATAGATAAATTTTCTTATTAAATGTTTCTTTCTTGCAAAAGTTTGTATAACAGAGTGATTTTCTATTTTTAAGGGTGTTTTTGTTTGTTATTCAGCATGTGATGACATTTTTAGTATGGGGTGTATAAAGAATTATTCTCTGAAAAATGTTACTGCTTAGAATGTAAGACAGTCGTAGGTTTCAAGATTTCTTCCTTACGTAATCCAAGATACCGTTTGGTAATAGCTACAGATGAATGGTTGAAAAAGTTCCATTAGCTTAATCAGTGCCAGTTCTGCATTGTCACTATTCATATTATAAACTTGTCTTCCAAATGTCTTTCTCAAACTATGGCAGCTGAAATGTTTTATTTTCAGTCTGTATCTCTGTTTGAGTTCTTTGAGTATTACATTGATACGTTGCACGGTGAAAAAACTGTACCTTTCTGACTAACAAGGACAGGAGCTGCGATGCCAAGAGGATTGATATGCTCGATAACAGTCTTTAATATGCAATTGCAGTTCTTTGTTAAGGCGTATAGTTCGTTGCTTACCTGTCTTACGTTCGGTTATAGTAAACTCCTGAAACACCAAGTATCTGCTTCCATCGTAAGGTTAGAATATCAGATATTCTTAATCCTGTAAAACAACCAATCGCTATAGAAGCGAAATCTTATAGTTCTCGTCTTTGTCAGCCCTACGTATTAAGTTCATGGCTTCTGACCATTCAAGATAGTCTGCCGTTGTGTTGCTATATTTCAAACTCATAATATATTCTTTTATGTTGGTTTATAAGGAAAGTGAATATAATTCTGATAGCCTCTTTTGTTAAGTAGTTGATTATCAGAACAACATTCACTTTCTCTATTAGTGAATATAATCAGAGGTAGTTTTCCTCTTTCAATGTCTCACACATCATCCAACAGCAGTCTTTACTTGAAAGCCGTATTTGGGTTCAAGTGTAAAGAGGAACTCCCTCAAAAGTCATCATATTTGTAAGATTCTTCAATCTGCTCTTTCGATAGATGTATCTTAATTACAGTTGCTGTACTGAAAATCAAGAATTACGACATAATTAGTTTCCATCACAATATCCTCCCTTCTTCACGATAACTGTAATAGCTATCTATTGACATGATTATATGGTCAGTAAACCGTATCCTCATAATCTGACAAAGCTTTCTGTAGTTCTCTTGTAAGCATATCATCTTGTGGGCTGGGCTTTAAGTTACCAGTTGGGTGATTATGAGCAAATATTATCTGCGTGGCATTGGTCAGTAATGCCCTTGTAGTATTATCCTCACGTCAACGGCAGTTTCTGTCAGCCCTCCCTCTGAAATCGTATTTATAAGCAATAACTTCATTTGCTTGGTTGAGATATAACACCCTAGCATATTCCCTGTACTCTATTGTTTCCTCTTTGAATGTAGGAAGTAAGATATTATATGCTTCTTCTGAACCAAAAACCTTGCTTTGTTTCTTGCAGGTCGGTTTGTATTGTAGCGTTACCTCTGCTACCTTGAAATCCATGTCCATAGTTGTACGTATGAAATAAGTTGTTGTTAAAATGGCAGTTCTGCATATTCTTCCTCGCAGATGGTTGCACAAACCTTGTCGTATTGCGAAAAGACCTGTGCCATTAGCGAATATCTCCTTATAAGCATTGCTGTATATACCGTATTTACGTTGGTCTCGGTGTCAGCATACTGTCGAAATCCTCCATAAGGCTTCTATCTGGTATAGCATTTTAAGACAGCCCTCTGGTGGCATATTGCACAACTGCTCCTGTAAAGTATATATAGGTGTAGAGCCTTGTCTATCTCTTTTATTCATCGTGTTTTGTGTATAGTTTACCAATAAAAGGGAGACACCATTGCAGAATGTCTCCCTGCTCTCAATCAACAGTTCACTTATCCAATGAACCATTTATATTTCTCGTCACCATGCAGGGCATTGTTGATGCCAACCGCTACCTCCGTGGCATTTACCGCTCTCTGTAAGTAGGTATCAATATAACTCCCTTGTTGGATTCCGTAAGCAGATTGTGGAAGTCCCACATAGACAGACTGTCGTCGTTGGCACCAAAATCAGGATTGCTGTAATAGCCACGACATACGCTGTTCACTTGGCTGTCCGTAATTAGCAAGCGTGGTATCTGTTTGGTATAACCTTGCGGTAAGGCTTGGTACATTCTCATTCTGCCTATTATCTGTGCAAACTGTGTCTCTGTGAGCGAAGTATTTGAGAGAGTCTGCATTAGGTGTATATCCTTAGCTGGATTAAAGTGGTAGAGTAACTCCATCACACTCTTATATAAGTCACGAATGCTCATTACCTCGATAGATAGTTTAACACCATCACCTGTTAGCACTTGGTTACTGCACACGTTTACTCTCCAGCCTACAAAAATAGAGAACTTCTCTACACCTTTACTTGCCCTATAAAGGTTGAGGTCGTTGTAATTACGCACTCCCCACACAAAGTTCAAGCTTTCTGACCATTCAAGGTTTCATAAATCGTTGGGATAGTAAAAGCAAACGCCATACGCTGATAGAACTGTGTCTTTTCACATTCTAAAAGTTCAGATGCTTTCTTGCCTAATGCGTTAGGTGTTCTACCTCTTACAATATGAGAAACACGGATAGCAGGTTTATTTATCTGCTCGCCATGATAGAAGTCTTTGGCAGCATCATGTACACAGTTAATAAAGTCTTGATGTGCAATGGCTGTTCTTGATTACCCCAAGTTGGCACGACACATGTACTGGCAAGTTCATCAAGTGAGATGGCATTGGTATTGGCTTCAAGGAAAGAAACATTGCTGTTGATACTTGATGTTTCATCAACGATTACAGCATCTTCAATGTTACTGAAACCATAGCTTCTGCTTGTTTTGTGCCACAACAGCAGGGCATTAATGTTACGTTGTTCATAACTGTAAATGATTAAGTGAATATTGATTGAAAATAGGCATAAATGAGAACAGACCGAAAGCGGATTACTCCAACTTCCAGCCTGTTACACATCATAAATCCCCTAAGATTATATAGAGGTTTATTCATAGCCTATTTTTCACTGTAGAAACCTCTGCTATTTTTCTTTTCCCTTTGTTTTGTGTGGAGGGGGAGGCAAAGCTGATGTACCCTTGTGCGTGAGTTTTGCATAACTAATGCTTGGATGATAAAGCACCTATGTTCTGATGATGAAGGAGGACATAGCAGAAGAGGGCATATTTTAGGGATGACGTATATAGTGAGATATTCCCTTTATTGCAGCATCTACATTTTAGAGGAGGAGGAAAAGTCGTTTACTGTGGTTGCTATATATAGCGTTAGAAATAGTGGTAGGCTTATCAGGCATTTATTATGGTTACAGAGTTCCTGCACATATGACAAATCTGATAGGAGAGGCATGGGTTTAGGAGAAAATAATTGGGCATAAAGAGGTTAATTTTACAAAGATTTCGTACCTTTGCAATGCAATCAGAGCACCTTGCTGTCTAGGCAAGCTATTTTGCCTAACCCTTTAAATTTTTACAAAAATGGGAAAGACTTTAAACAGCTCTGATTTGCAGCTGTGTTCTTTGGCAAATCTTGAAGAGATGGTAAAGATGTAGCTTTATCCTTGGTAACAGACCAACCAGTAAGAAAAATCTCAAACAGAAAGAGAAACCTCAAAGAGTTTGGCATGAATCTTACTCCGTTGGTTTATATCAATGGAGAAGAAGTCATCAGTAATGGAGAAGGTCAGGTTCACTTGGCTAATCCCATTACAGATGAACCAATTATGATGAAGATGCTTCTAATTATGTTGTCACTCATTGATGGTCAGCATCGTTATGAAGCGGCTTTGTCTGTCAATTTGGACAAGCACAATATCATTCTCATGAAAGATTATAGTGGTATTGGTGACAGAACCTAATCGCAAGAATCAATAATGAGACTTGCCTGGGTTGCATCAGAATGGGCATTTGGTGCGCATATGTTTAACCCTGACAATGAAGTTGCTGCTTTTGCCAGTCGTCTTGCAAAAGATGGTTTCAAGAGTACAACCATTGGGCTATTCTCTACTTTCGTAAAGGAGTATTGTAGAAAAGCACTTTTCTAACATTATGAATGGAAGAAATGCAGAAGAGGGTATAACATAGAGCGAGCAAACGCTTTCCTTTATCGCTGCTCGTGAGAAGTTTGATGAAAAGTTCATTATGAAGCGATATCTAATTAAAGTCGTTTCAGAATTGAGTATGGAAAGTGGCTATCAGGTTGTCTTGACAGCTATAGCAAACTTACCGAAGATAACGTGAAAGAAAATTATCGACTCCAAGTCTGACGATAGGAGAAGGTGATTAAAAAGATTGTTATCAGAGTATATGAGTAAAGAACAAAGTATCTCAAAAATTAGCTATGCTAATACAGCAAGGTTTGGAGGGAGTCCATTTATGGATTATCCTCCTTTTCTGTATTACTAAAATAATGATTTCTAATAATATTTCTTATAATTATATGTAGTATGAGAAATGTTTATTATCTTTGCACTTAAAATTACAAGTGCGATTTTAATAACTGATTTAATAACGGTGTTTTTCGCATCTCATTGATTTACAATTCGTTATGATTGACGATAGGATTTCATAATGTTTTTGTATTATAAATGGGCTTGTCGAGATAAGCCCTTTTAGTATTATTCTGGTTTGTTTTTGAGAGTGTTTACTACGTGGTTAAATGCTTCACAATCTCATTTAGCTTGGAACTTGTATGATAGTATCTTTTTGAAAAACGATAGTACTTTTTCATTGAAACGATAGTACCTTTTTCTGGAAGCGATATTTGCTTTTGATACTTTCAATACTTAGAAACGGCAGATTTAGTTTTTGTTTGTGTTGCTGTCATATTAACATTTGTGTTTAAGTCATTGATTGTTAGGATGGTATTAGGTTGTTGTGTGTGATAAGCGTGACTGCAAAAATGAAAAAAACACCAAATGATTACTCACTTGGTGCTTGCTATTTCGGGGGAGAAAGGAGTATTAATCTCGTCTGAAGATATCTCTTGTATAGACTTTTTCTTTTACGTCATCCAAGCATTTGTCATATCGATTCGCAATGATCGCATGGCAACGTTGCTTGAAATCATCAAGATTATTGACTACCAAACTACCAAAGAATGTGGCGCCATCTTCTAGTGTTGGCTCATAGATAATGACCTGTGCTCCCTTTGCTTTTATGCGTTTCATGACTCCTTGAATAGAACTTTGGCGGAAGTTATCACTATTCGACTTCATCGTTAGTCGGTATACTCCGATAACACATTCCTTCTCTTCTTCGGGGTTATAATCGCCTCGATCATAATAATCATAGTAACCAGCCGTGTGTAATACTTGGTCAGCAATAAAGTCCTTACGTGTGCGATTGCTTTCTACGATTGCCTGGATAAGATTCTCGGGAACATCTGCGTAATTGGCTAGCAACTGCTTCGTATCCTTTGGTAAACAATACCCACCATATCCAAATGATGGATTGTTATAGAAGGAGCCGATGCGCGGATCGAGGCAAACTCCTTGGATAATGTTCGATGTGTTAAGTCCTTTCACTTCTGCATAAGTGTCCAATTCGTTGAAATAACTTACACGTAATGCAAGGTAGGTATTGGCAAATAGCTTTACGGCTTCAGCCTCAGTAAGCCCCATGAAGAGGGTAGGGATATTCTCTTCGATAGCTCCTTCTTGTAATAATTGGGCAAAAAGATGAGCTGCGCAATCGAGTCGCTCGTTACCTTCTGGGCGTCCAACTATGATACGACTAGGATAAAGATTATCATACAGAGCCTTACTCTCACGCAGAAACTCTGGTGCAAAGAGAATATTCTCGCAGTTATATTTCGTTCGAATGTTCTTGGTGTAGCCCACAGGAATGGTAGACTTAATCACCATGATGGCATTAGGATTTACCTTCTTCACCATTTCTATGACTTCTTCCACATGACGTGTATCAAAGTAATTCTTGACAGGATCATAGTTTGTTGGTGTGGCGATGACTACAAAGTCGGCATCTTTATAAGCCGTCTCTGCATCCATCGTAGCTGTAAGATTCAGTTCCTTTTCAGCCAAATACTGCTCAATATAATCATCTTGAATGGGTGAACGACGATTGTTAATCAGCTCAACCTTCTCCTTTATTACGTCAACAGCCATTACTTGATGGTGCTGGCTCAATAACGTAGCAATGCTGAGACCGACATAACCAGTCCCAGCAACAGCAATCTTTAAGTCCTTTATATCTTTATCCATGTCTATTGTTCAGATTATTTGCAAAGATACTTCTTTTCTCTGGAAAACATCAAAGAAGATGATAAAAACTTATTCTTCCGTTATAGACATGTATCGAATAAATCCTTAAACGTGGTGATATGTTTCTTTGAAAGGACGACGATAACGGGCGCCCCATACGCCATCAGATGCACGGATACCACAGGTAATGACCATATTAACCTCTGCGTTGTAAGGAAGATTTAATGCTTTCTTCACCAAAAGACTATCGAATCCTTCAAGAGGACAGGTGTCATAGCCAGCCTCACTCATAGCTAACATGAAAGTCTGAACAGCCAAGGCACAACTCTTATGTACACTAACTCGCATATCACCTTCGCTTACTTGTCGCATCATAGGGCGGAATAATCCAACACATTGAGCCAATGTCTTGCGGACAAGTCCCCACAATCCGAAGCAACGAGAGTAAAGAAAAGGTATTAATTTAGTGTAAGACATCTCCTGTTTCTTTAGGCGATTCTCTTGTTTTTCGGCGGGACTATAACTCTTGATATTGGTTCTTTCAAATGCAAGTGCAGCTTGCGCATGCTCTTTATATTGATCTTGACGAGTAACAAACACAACCATCTGTTGTGCTGAACGTGCCGATAACTGATCCAAACAAGCATGGGATAACTCCTTCAAAACATTCTTATCCGTGACATGATAAGCCTCCCAAAGTTGCATGTTAGAACTTGTTGGAGCCAAGGTTGCCTGTTCTATACAATTTCTTACTACTTCTTTATCAATTGGCTTATCAGCATCATAATGTCTAACAGCCCTTCTGTGATTCAAAATATCCAGTAAACTCATTGTCTTTTAAACTTTGATTTGCATATAGAAAGGCAAAGTATGTGCCAATGTTAAGCATATATTGCAGTCTTATGTCTATGTGTCAAGAGAAGATAAAGGCGTTTAGAATAAAAGAGAATCCCAGGTAACTCATTTGTTATCTGGGACTCGTTCTATAAGGAAAGACCTATTTATGGGTATTATCCGCAGTGGAAGTACTGACGAACAAGCTTTTCCATCATCATTTCTTTACCTTCAATATCCTGGCGCAAAGTGCGATCGTTGAAGGAACGAAGTTGTTTGATGATACCATCAATCATAGCAGGAGAGAATACATCATGCTCTTCATAAACCTTACGTTGACGCTCCAAGCAATCAGCTGACGCCGCACAACTATCAGGTAATTGTGCTAAGGTGGCATAACGCTCGGCATTCTTTGGATCGTGAATATCACCATCTGCGAAGGTCCTTTCGGCTTCTTCTTCTGCATTTGCCATCTCGAAACCATGACGACAAGCAACACAAAGACCTGCCAAAAGCTGATAGATATCAGCAGAAGCGTCTGGTGAACGCATCTCAACAGTTTGTTTACCAGAGTAATCACGCTTTGTGAGTGGCTCAATCTCATTGGCTTTATGGCACATATCTTCACCAGAAGTCCAACCTAAAGGCACACGAACAAGTACAGAACGATTGCTCATACCCCAGCAAACATTCGTTGGAGCTTCCTGATGTGGCACGAGGCGGAAGTAAGATGTTGGGTTTTTATTGCCGAAAGCAGTGATACTCTCTGCCAGATCCATCATACCAGCAATAGCCTTGCGAGCGTCCAATGACAACTTACCATTGTCTAACATCATGTTCTTTCCATCCTTCATTATGCGCATGTGGATGTGCATTCCTGAACCAGCCTTACCCACTGTTATCTTCGGAGCAAAGGTTACATCGAGTCCTTCTTCATATCCAAGACTACGAATAATCCACTTAGCAATGAGCAACTGTTCGGCACATTCATTGGCAGGAACAGGCAAGAACTCTATTTCGTTCTGCTCATAACAGCGTCCATTCTCAACGAAGTTGCCCACTTCAGAGTGCCCGTATTTGATCTTACCACCACATTCTGCAATCAACTGCATAGCACGCATGCGGAAGTCATTACCCTTAGAGAAGGGCGAACTCTCGTGATATCCATGCTGATCATCAGCTGGAAAAACACCTTCATCATCGCGGATAACATAGTATTCCAACTCTCCCATTGCATGGAACTCCATGCCTGTAACCTTCTTAAAGGCTGCCATAGCCTTGCAAAGAGTGTGCTCGGGTGATGATGCGAGAGGGTTTCCATCACGATCAAAGAACATGAGAGATACAAAGAGTAGGTATTTCTGAGAACGGATCAATGAATGCTGTTGAGAAACGAGGCATAACATAAAGGTCACTACTAGCCGCAGCTATAAAGCTGAAAAGGACGATCCGTCCACACGCTCACCACTGGTTAGGATTGTCTCCATACTCTGGTGAGTGAAACGCGGGGTTTGGGTCAATCGTCGCAGGATAGCAGGATTTTGCGGTGATGCGCGCCCTCTGCACTGCACACGC
>BNJU01002912.1_pt1 | contig 28309 bp, 43 predicted proteins | sample 8539281 | NCBI WGS metagenome assembly BNJU01 (sample SAMD00202456, study PRJDB9452) | human saliva metagenome | isolation source: human saliva | place: Japan
GGAAACGTTGATTGTTCGACGCCGAGTACACCGGATGAACACGCGCGGCCGCATGCCTGCGCACGACCGCGACCTCGATGATGCCGGAATACGCAGTGAGCTTCCTGAGCCCGTCGACGATGCATGAGCGACGGGCCGATGTCGAGGCTGTAGTGACGGCGGCGCCCAGCACCGCCGGTGCCCATCAGCCAGCGCTGCCGGGTCATTCATGAGACGATGCCCCGCCGGTCGTCGGCAGCCACTCGGCGTTTTCCGCCTGAAACAACCGAGCGATCAGCACCAACATCTCGATCGTAAAAGCTGGTTCATTTATTGGTCACCTGCGCTCACCTCCGAGTTGATATCGGTACGATATCGCCCGAACAACGTGGTGACTCCATCACAGCAATGCCGCTTGCCGGCTGCTGCGCGGTTACTTCCGCGCTGCCCGTCCGCCACCGGCGGGAGAGCGTTCGCGCTCAACGGCATCACCGTTGCCGCCCGAGCGATGAAAGTCCTTCCGTTCAGGTCGTGCCCGCCAACGAGTGGCCAATCACCGACGCTGGCCCGCCCGCCGAGGCATTCTTTATCGCGCGAGATCCTGTCAGCGCAGGGATAGAGTTCGATATCGCCATCAACAGGCACCGTCGTCGCCTACCCTCGATGGGCCGACGGTTTCGCGCAGTGACGACGGTTTCACGGTGGGTACGGTGGGCACCGACTGCCTTGACCGTGCATGAATGACGACGCCGATCAACAACCTCGCTGGCCAGTGGTGGTTAGCTGTGCCCTCGCCGCCCTGGTCGGGCCTCGATCGCCTGAGGCAACCCCACTCGCGAATGACGCGGCCGGCATCGACTGCGCTGCGCCCGGTGGTGGCCTGCAATGAGTGAGCGTTCGCGCTTGTCGACGCCTGTCGTCAAACCCCGCTTCGGCGGCGGTTTCAACCGTCGTCTCGCATCTGGGCATCGAGACGCCGGAAATGAAGCCGGCGCGAGCCTGCCGATCCGCATCCCGGTTACCGTCGGCGTACCAGGTTTACAAACAGTAATCATCGACCGATGCCGAAACCACTCCGTCTGTTATCACAGCCGTGCCGAGCAGACGGCCGCGGCCGTCCAGACGCTCGACAAGTATCCTCATCAGCAGCTGCTTGAAGCTCAGCCGAGTTCGACTCGTCTGAGTGACGTGGGGTCTCACGGACTGCACCGGCCCTGCAGCTCAGACGGGACAAGCGGGTCGTCGTGGACGCACCCCAGCCCTCGACGTCGGATATCGCGGGTACAGTCCGTGAGGGCCCACTGCGTGTCCTCCAGACCCCAGGCAGTCTCGAGTCCGACAGGCTTCGAGCCCGGCCTAGCGGTGGGATGCTGACTTGTGGCTCGGGCGTCCCAGGTACCAGACGGCCGCGGCCGTCACCAGCGTCTCGGCGAGCATGACGATAACGGACGGAGTGGTGAACCGGCTCCATCCGGTCGATCGGGTGGTGTGCCACGGCGCTGAGAGCGCACAGGCCCGCGCCGACGGCGAAGAGCAACCAGGGACTGCGAGGCCCCGCGGAGCGCAGCAGGTCGCGCCAGCCGCGGCGCCACACGAGGAACCAGATCGCCAGTGCCCCCAGGTGCAGGACGGCGAGGACCTGCCAGGGGCCGCCCGCCAGAACCAGGACGACGCCGAGCGACAGGCCTCCGACAAGCAGGGACCAGGGCCGCCCAGGCGCTCCCTCCCGGGTGCGGGGCGCACCTGCCGGGGCGGCCAGTCAGCGTCCAGTTACCTCTGATCGCCGGCCGCGTCGTCGACCGCCTCGCCGAAGTCGGGAACGTCCTCGAGCGTCAGGGTCCCACTGTTCTGGCTGACCAGGGCCACGGCGGGGCGCAGGCCCAGCCACCACTGGTAGCGGGGACGACGGTTGTCGCGGTCGAGGTCGTCGTTCATGCGGTCCAACGGGTGGTTGGAGACCTTGCCCCCCACCAGGCCCACGTAGGAGGCCGTCGGCTCGCCGCGCTTTGAGGGGCACCAGCCAGCAGCTCCAGGGGTAGGGCGACGAGCTTGGTCGCCATGATCCGGTCGAAGGCCGTGGGGCTGCCGCCCTGCTGCTGGTGGCCCAGGATCGCCTCGCGCACGTCGTAGAGGCCCTTGCCCTCCTCGGCGAAGATGTGGGCCAGCACGTCGGTGGTGTAGTTGACGCTGGCCCGCTCGTTGCGGATCACCAGGTAGAGGCTGCGTACCTGAGCGGAAGGACTCCACCATCCGCTCGGGAGTCGGCTGCCAAGCCCTGAGCGTGATGCCCTCCTCGTTGAGGTAGACCTTCTCCGCGCCGGTGGCCAGACCGGACATCAGGGACAGGTAGCCGCACTTGCGGCCCATGACCTCGGCAACGAAGCAGCGGTGCGAGGCCGCCGCGGAGAGCTTGATGGAGTCCAGCGCCACCACCGCGTTGTTGAGGGCGGTGTCGGTGCCGATGCTCAGCTCGGAGCCGGGCAGGTTGTTGTCGATGGAGGCCGGCACGCACACGATCGGGATCTGGAAGGCGGGGTAGCGGTCCCGCTCGGTGACCAGGCGGAAGGCGCTCAGGTAGGCGTTGTAACCGCCGATGACCAGCAGGGCGTCGATCTCATGGAGCTCGATGGCCCGGCCCCAGCGCGTAGAGCTGCTCAATGGTGGGCACCTCGCGGCGCATGCCCAGCTGGGCGCCGCCGTCGCCGACCCAGCCCTCGACGTCGGCCCAGGTCAGCTCGCGCACGTCGCCGTCGAGCAGGCCGGGAAGCCGCCGTAGACGCCCAGCATCGTGAAGTCGTGGTCGATGCCCAGGGCGTACGGCCGCGCGCGCCGCCGTGTTCATCCCCGGGCCAGGCCGCCGGCGTGGATGATGGCGACCCGCTTGGGGCGAGCGGTAGGCCGACGGCGTCGAGTCCCGCATTGGTGGACGGGCTCGGCGGGAGGCGTGGACATGGTCTCGAACAGCTCGAGCATGCTGCCGAAGCTCGCGCCCGCGGGCCTGGATCGCCCCGAGGTAATCGTGGGCGGCCACGAGGTCCTTGACGGCGCGCGTGGCGCGATCTGCTCCATCATCGGCAGGCGGCGGATGCGGTTGTGGCGCTCGGCGATGATGACCGGCTCGCTGCCCGGCTCCATGGACACCACCTCGCGCGGCGGCGCAGCTCAGCAGCGTGGACATCCAGCGGTCGTAGGCGCTGGGGCGGCCACCGCGCTGGACGTGACCCAGGATGGTGACGCGGGCGGCCTCGCCCAGCTTGTCGGCGATGACCTGGCGGACGTCGTCGGCGGTGATGCGGTTGCCCTCGCGGTCGGTGGCGCCCTCGGCGACGATCACCATGGACTCGCGGCGCCCTGGCCTCCCGGCCGCCTTGAGCTTGGAGACATGTCCTCCTCCCAGTCCTTGCCCGGGGAGCTCGGGGACCAGGACGTAGTCACAGCCCCCGGCCACGGCCGCCATGAGGGCCAGGTAGCCGCAGTGGCGACCCGTGACCTCCACGACGAAGGTGCGCTGGTGGGAGGCGGCCGTTGAGGAGATGTCGTCGATGGCCTCCAGGATGCGGTGGAGGGCCGAGTCGGTGCCGATGGTCATGTCGGCGCCCACGAGGTCGTTGTCGATGCTGCCCACCAGGCCGGTCACCATGAGGACGGGATGGGCGGCGGCCGTCTCCGCGCTGATGTCGCCGCCGGCGACGAGCTCCTCGAGCAAGGAGGGCCAGTTCTTGCGGAACTCGTTGGTGCCGGTCAGGGAGCCCGTCGCCGCCGATGACCACGAGCCGGTCGATGCCGTGCTCCAGGAGGTTTCGGGCGGCCGCCAGCTGACCGGCGCGCTCGCGGAACTCGGCCGAGCGGGCGGTGCCGATGATGGTGCCGCCGCGCTGGAGGACGAGCCCACCGAGTCCCACTCCAGGGGCGGATGCCGTCGCCGCCGGCCACGGCGCCGGCCCAGCCCTCCATGACCGCGTACGGCTTTGCCCCCAGGCGGATGGCGGTGCGCACCACGGCCCGCACGGCCGCGTTCATGCCTTGGGCGTCCCCGCCGGAGGTGAGGACCCCGATACGGAGGCTCGCCGTCCAGGCCGAGCAGCGGGCCGGCCGACGAGCCGGTGGGGAGAGGGACAGTGTCTGAGGACATGGCGGCTGGCATGTGGGGTCCTTCCCTGAGGTCGCCGGTGGGCCTGGCTCCCGGCGTCGGCCGGGAGGGACGTCAGTCCTGTGTTGCTGGTGAGCGCCGCCACGTCATCCGCCTGTGGTCCCAGAAGCGGCCGTAGAGGTCCTGTGGCGGCCTGATTCGTGGGTAGGGCCGGTTCTACTGCCTGTACGGTAGGGTTTTTCATGGTTCATGCGCTGTTGGGTGAGCATCGGAATGTCGTCGGCCTCCTGCTCGAGCGTCTCGAGGCGCTGCAGGGATCCTGGCTGTGACCTCCCTCGGGTTGTTGTGCTGAGCGGATCGGCTGGGAGCGGAAAAACCCGAATAGTTCAGGAGCTTTTACGCCCGCCTCCGCTCAGACCGGGGGGACGCGTATTGGCCAGCGATGGGAGATGCTGTACGTACCCGGGGCGGTGCGGGAACCGATCCGATGGCCGGACGCAAGGTTGTGGCACCACGGATTGACGGCTTCCTGTGGCCCGCAGGGGCGTTGCCCACCTTCGGTTGGTGGGGGCTGAACTGCGAGCGCCTAGCGTCAGGCAGCAGTCAGGACGTTGTTTCGGCGATGAGGTCTCAGCTCGAGGCTCACGCCCTGCCGTTGGCGATGGCACGCCGCCAGGTGGAGGACTTCAAGGACTAAGACCCGAAGGCTGGCTGGCGAAGCAGTGGATGAGGTGCGTAGCGCCTTTATCGATGAGGGGCTGAGTGCCGCCTTTGACGCCTTGAAGCAGCGTCACATCAGCGTCCCTTCGGGTCGACGCTCGTGAAATGGGGTTTTAAAGGGGTGGATGCCTCATGGAGGCGGATGCAGGAGCTCAATCGTCTGAAGCATGACTTTCTTCTTGGAGAACAAGGTCGCAGCGTACAGCGCACCGCAAGCCAACAGCTGGCTGACATGTTGATCTCCCTGTCGTACCGAGATCTTCCCACTGTTATTGCCATAGAAGACATGCACCTTATGGGGCGTGAACTACCTGCTTTCTTGGATGCCGTGTCCTCCAGGAGAAGCTCACCTGTCCTTGTGGTTGGAACCGTGTGGCCCGAGGGAGAGAATAATGGAGTGTATCGTCGCTGGCTGAGCAAGGCTCAAAGCCGTGGGACTGTGCAACATGTGAAGAGTCCGATCCTTGAGGGTTGACGATCTGTCAAGGATGATCCAGGAAGAGGCTCCTCGGACGAGCAAGGCGGACCTGTTTCAGATCGCTGATCGTCTGAACAATCCGTATCTGATCAGGCTATGGCTCACGGAGCGTCGAACTCAGGGAGCATATTGAGGGTCATGATGGTGCTGTCGTCCTGGCCGATGAAAATATTCGTTTGCCTGAGGATGTGGTGGCGGTTCTGAAGGGTCGATGGGATGAACTGGATGATGCGGTAAGGAATGCTGTTTTCTATGCTGCTGCGATCAGTCCTGATACAGATGGCAGTGCTTGCCGTTTCGTATCAGAGGTTGTTGTGGGGGTCGTCAATCGGTGGGAGGAGGATATGCGTTATGACGTACGTATGGGGCTGAGGCGTGCCATAGAGAAGCTGTGCTGGTGTCGAAGTGAGCAGGGAGTCGATTTCTTTGTCGAACCCTTGCTGGTTGAGTACCTACGAAGGAAGGCTGGTAGTCATTTCGGTAAGGAGGGGTGGCGCCAACTGCGCCTGTTGACGCAAGATGCTTTAGCGGAATGGATCTGCCGTCGTGTCGATGGTGTCGATCTTCCTTCGACTGAGGTGTCGACGTTTGTCTGCCAGTGGTTCCTCGGTGTGGATGATGGTGAGCGAACAGAGGCTTTGGTAACGGCTCGGGCTGCAGCGCAATGGCGTCTTGCTCAGAATGCTGACTCCTGCGATGAAGCGGGTGATGCAGTCGAGCGTGGAAAGAAAACACTGGCTGCTTTACTTGTGGAAAATCCTCTGCCGGAGAAGACAATGCTCAACGTCAGGGCGACAGTTGCGGGTTATGTTCTTCAGTGTGGGGAGGTAAAAGATGCTCTGAATAGGTATGATACCCTTCTGCCTGCGTTTGAACGAGTGTTTGGGATTCATCACCCAAGGACCATGCTGGTTCGCTACGGTCGAGCAAAGGCGAAGGCTGGTGTGGTAGGTTCGAAGATGGCACTGCGGAGTTGAAGAGTCTTCTTGAGGACCAGTCGGCGGTGTTGGGGGTGGCCATCCTGATAGTTGGGCCACTCGAAGCAAGCTCGTTGAACTGCTGAACCGCCTGGGTCGCACGGAAGAATCGCTGGCGTTATGCAATGATGGTGATGGTGTGATGGAGAGTGGTTCGGTGGTGGATGATCTCCTCCCTGCAGGCATCCTCAGGGTTGTGGCATTGATGGGCGATAAACGCGCAAGTGTGGCGGTTGATGCGTATCGTGAACTTCTTAGCGGTGCGGAAAAAGAGTTTGGCTTTGATCATGAAAATGTGCTTGCAGCTCGAAGCAATCTGGCTGCAGCGCTTAGTCGGGACAACCGGTGGGGTGAGGCTGTTGCGGAATATCGGATGCTGGTCCAAGGGTATGAGTGGGTGCTGGGTCCGGATCACCCCAACACGCTAGCAATGCGTTGTAATCTCGCTTGGGGCGCTGCGGGAGTCGGGGCGGGTGGAGGAAGCCATTGAGGCCTACCAAACGGTGCTGACGGATCGGCTGCGGGTGCTGGGTGCTGACCATCCTGACACGCTGGCAACGCGTCATAACCTTGCCGGGGCGCTGCAGGACGCGGGGCGGGTGGAGGAAGCCATTGAGGCCTACCAAACGGTGCTGACGGATTGTCTGCGGGTGCTGGGTGCTGACCATCCTGACACGCTGGCAACGCGTGGCAATCTCGCCGGGGCGCTGCAGGACGCGGGGCGGGTGGAGGAAGCCGTTGAGGCCTACCAAACGGTGCTGACGGATCGGCTGCGGGTGCTGGGTGCTGACCATCCCGGCACGCTGACAACGCGTCATAACCTTGCCGGGGCGCTGCGGGAGTCGGGGCGGGTGGAGGAAGCCATTGAGGCCTACCAAACGGTGCTGACGGATCAGCTGCGGGTGCTGGGTGCTGACCATCCCGGCACGCTGGCAACGCGTGGCAATCTCGCTGGGGCGCTGCAGGACGCGGGGCGGGTGGAGGAAGCCGTTGAGGCCTACCAAACGGTGCTGACCGATTATCTGCGGGTGCTGGGTGCTGACCATCCTGACACGCTGACAACGCGTGGCAATCTCGCTGGGGCGCTGCAGGACGCAGGGGCGGGTGGAGGAAGCCGTTGAGGCCTACCAAACGGTGCTGACCGATCGTCTGCGGGTGCTGGGTGCTGACCATCCCGGCACGCTGACAACGCGTCATAACCTGCCGGGGCGCTGCAGGGACGTCGGGGCGGGTGGAGGAAGCCATTGAGGCCTACCAAACGGTGCTGACCGATTATCTGCGGGTGCTGGGTGCTGACCATCCCTGACACGCTGACAACGCGTCACAATCTCGCTGGGGCGCTGCGGGACGTCGGGGCGGGTGGAGGAAGCCATTGAGGCCTACCAAACGGTGCTGACGGATCGTCTGCGGGTGCTGGGTGCTGACCATCCTGACACGCTGACAACGCGTGGCAATCTCGCCGGGGCGCTGCGGGACGTCGGGGCGGGTGGAGGAAGCCATTGAGGCCTACCAAACGGTGCTGACGGATCGGCTGCGGGTGCTGGGTGCTGACCATCCCGGCACGCTGGCAACGCGTGGCAATCTCGCTGGGGGCGCTGCGGGAGTCGGGGCGGGTGGAGGAAGCCATTGAGGCCTACCAAACGGTGCTGACCGATCGTCTGCGGGTGCTGGGTGCTGACCATCCCGGCACGCTGACAACGCGTCATAACCTTGCCGGGGCGCTGCAGGACGCGGGGCGGGTGGAGGAAGCCATTGAGGCCTACCAAACGGTGCTGACCGATTATCTGCGGGTGCTGGGTGCTGACCATCCTGACACGCTGGCAACGCGTGGCAATCTCGCTTGGGCGCTGCAGGACGCGGGGCGGGTGGAGGAAGCCATTGAGGCCTACCAAACGGTGCTGACCGATTATCTGCGGGTGCTGGGACCCGACCACCCCAGCACATTGAAAACTCGGGATAATCTTGTGGAGGGACTCCATGTCGCGGACCGGTTTGACGAGGCCGCCTCGGTGTATCGATCGATCCCTGAAGCGCGGCTGTCGAGCTCTGATCCTGACGACCCGGATGTCCTTGATGCGCGCGATGATCTCGCCTGGGCACTCGGGCGTGCCGAATGTTTTGATGAGGGCTCTCGCCGAATATCTGAAACTCATCGCTGACTACGAGCGTGTCGCGGGAGTCGATGATCCAGACACGCTCACGGCGCGCAACAACTACATCTGCACCCTGAAGAACTCGGGCAAGATCGTGGAAGCCGTGGCTCTGTACCGTGAGTTGCTCAGCGATGTTGAAACGAGCCCTGGGAGCGGACGACGAGTTCGCCCAGGAGATTGCACAGCGTTTGAGCGAGTGGGGTTAGAGTTCTAGCTGCCTCGGCGGATGCGGAACCTGTGGGCCTCGGCGTCGAGGGTGCGCTTGCGTCGTCGGCCCCACCGCCTGCCGCTCCAGAGGCCGAGCAGCACCACGGCGCCGACCAGCGCGCTCGTCGCCGTCAGTGCGGGCATGACCGTCTCCCTCTCGAGCCCTCCTCGTGTCAACTCATGATAATTCGCGTGGTGGCGGGCAGCGCAGGATCGGGAACGTACATCGCGGATCGGGGACTGCGATCTCCTCCAGACGACTGGGGTCGGACCCTCAGTCATCTGGAGGACAAACGCAGTCCTCGTAGGGAAAAAGTACGTTCTCGACGGCGCTCATGGGTAGAGGCGCGTGCTGCAATCCAGTGGCGGTTTGATCGGGGTCTCTTAGCATGAGCGCTCTGGTGAGTGCCGCCGCGTTGGTCCTCAGATAGTGGACGTCACGCAGATAGACGGTGTCGTGGCCGTCGTCGAGATGGGATTGGAACGCAGCGTCGCCCTGCGCCGCCTGAGCACCGCATGTAGCTGACCAGATCGAGCAGCCGTCGGCACACGGTCTCGATGACCTGAGTCCGATTCACCTCCCCGTACTCGTCGCAGAACAGCCGAGCCCGCCGAGCCTGCTCGGCCAGAGAGCCGAAACCGACGGCGTTTCTCTGGCGCGGTGAGTGGGGGCGAAAGCGATAGATCGCGTAGGCGATGTCGCGGATGCGAGGGACCTGGGTGCGCGGTGTCGAAGTCGATGATGCCAACCAGCCTGCTCCCGTCGAAGACACAGTTGTACGGTGCGAAGTCCCCGTGGCAGATGACCTCGTAAGGCTCAACCGCCTCCAGCATCCAGCCATCCAGCACCTCGGTCGCCAGGTCGCTGGTCACCTCGTGCAGTGAGCGCAGCGCCCGGGCCGCTGAGATGAGCGCCTCGTCGCTGGCGCAGCTGCCGCAGGCAGCGGGTAGACGTCCGGCCTGGCCCCTCAATGAACTCGAGGACCTGCTGGCCGTCGTCGGACAGGCCCAGGAAAACGCGGGGAGTACCTGAACCCCCTGCGCTCCAGCACGGTGAGCAGCCACTCGACATTGGTGCTGCCCTGGCGCCGAGCTGCGAAGGACTCTGCCGCCCACCTTGGTGACCTCGGTCGACCCGCCCCTGAAGGTCCTCGGGAACCTCGCTCATGACACCTGCCCCCATCCCTCGTCATCCTACGTGGGCTGGACGGCGCTCGTGGCCGACGCGCTGGAAGGGCGGATCCAGACGATCGCGCAGCACGCCTGCAGGCGTGAGACGGCTGCGACCCACCCGCCTCGCTGTGAGACGCCGCGCCCGACTACGTGAGACGCCCGAAGTCCACCCCGTGTCCGGGCCCGCTCAGGGGGCACTGGGACGTTAGGGCTCAATACCGGTGCCCGCCCGGCCGACGTCGGCCCGCGCCCTCAAGCCATCCACATGCCCCGAGAGGATCAGCTGCATGGATCTCTACGAGTACCAGGCCAGGAACCTGTTCCGCCAGCACGGCGTCCCCGTGCTCGACGGCGCCGTGCCACGACCCCCGAGGAGGCGCGCAGCGCCGCGCAGTCCCTCCTGGAGGCGGGCAGCGAGCTGGTGGTCGTCAAGGCCCAGGTCAAGACCGGCGGCCGCGGCAAGGCCGGCGGCGTCAAGCTCGCCCGCACCGTCGACGAGGCCGAGGCCCGTGCCCGTGACATCCTGGGCATGGACATCAAGGGCCACACGGTGCGCGCCGTCCTCATCTCCGACGGCGTCGACATCGATGCCGAGTACTACTTCTCCATCCTCCTGGACCGCGCCGAGCGTCAGTACCTGGCCATGTGCTCGCGCGAGGGCGGCATGGACATCGAGACCCTCGCCGCCGAGCGCCCCGAGGCCCTGGCCCGCGTCGGCATCGACCCGCTCGAGGGCATCACCCCCGCCGTCGCCCACCGGATCGTTCAGGCCGCCGGCTTCGAGGCTGGGCCCCTGGCCGACGAGGTCGCCGCCGTCATCGAGCGCCTCTGGGAGGTCTTCACCGCCGAGGACGCCACCCTCGTGGAGGTCAACCCCCTGGTCAAGGCCGCCGACGGCCGCATCATCGCCCTGGACGGCAAGGTCACCCTCGACGACAACTCCCGCTTCCGCCACCCCGCCCACGCCGAGCTCGTCGACTCCGCCGCCACCGACCCCCTGGAGGCCCGCGCCCGCGAGGCCGGCCTCAACTACGTGCGCCTCGAGGGCCAGGTCGGGGTCCTGGGCAACGGCGCCGGCCTGGTCATGTCCACCCTCGACGTCGTCGCCGGTGCCGGCGAGCGCCACGGCGGCATGAAGCCCGCCAACTTCCTCGACCTGGGAGGCGGGTCATCGGCCGAGGTCATGGCCACGGGCCTGGAGGTCGTCGCCTCCGACCCCCAGGTGCGCGCCATCCTCGTCAACGTCTTCGGCGGCATCACCTCCTGCGACACCGTCGCCCAGGGCATCGTGGCCGCCGTTGAGGCCCTGGGCGGGCTGCCCAAGCCCGTCGTCGTGCGCCTGGACGGCAACAATGCCGACACCGGTCGCGCCATCCTGGCCGAGGCCGCCATCGAGGGCGTCACCGTCGTCGACACCATGGACGGGGCCGCCGACGTCGTCACCGCCATCGCCGAGCAGATCAGCGGTCAGCCCGCTGCCAAGGAGGCCTGAGACATGAGCATCTTCCTGACCGAGACCGACCGCGTCATCGTCCAGGGCATGACCGGCTCGGAGGGCCGCAAGCACACCACCCGCATGCTCTCGGCCGGTACGAAGGTCGTCGCCGGCGTCAACCCCCGCAAGGCCGGCACCTCCGTCGCCTTCGACGTCGCCCCCATCGGTCCTGGAGCCGGTGAGGTTCAGGCCGGAACCGTTGAGGTCCCTGTCTACGGCACCGTCGCCGAGGCCAAGGAGCTCACCGGCGCCGAGGTGAGCGTCGTCTTCGTCCCGCCCGCCTTCGCCAAGGGCGCCGTCGTCGAGGCGGTCGACGCCGGCGTGCGCCTCGTCGTCGTCATCACCGAGGGCATCCCGGTGGCCGACGCGACCTGGATGCGCGCCTATGCGGCCGAGCACGGCGTCCAGATCATCGGCCCCAACTGCCCGGGCATCATCTCCCCGGCCCGCTCCAACGTGGGCATCACCCCGCCCGACATCACCGGCCCCGGCCCCCTGGGACTGGTCTCCAAGTCCGGCACCCTGACCCTACCAGCTCATGCACGAGCTGTCCGACCTGGGCTTCACCACCTGCATCGGCATCGGCGGGGACCCGGTGGTCGGCACCACCCACATCGACGCCCTGGCCGCCTTCGAGGCCGACCCCGACACCCGCCTGGTGGTCATGATCGGTGAGATCGGGGGCGACGCCGAGGAGCGCGCCGCCGCCTACATCCGCGAGCACATGACCAAGCCGGTGGTCGCCTACGTCGCCGGCTTCACCGCCCCCGAGGGGCGCACCATGGGGCATGCCGGGGCCATCGTCTCCGGCTCCTCCGGTACTGCCGAGGCCAAGAAGACCGCTTTGGAGGCCGCCGGCGTCCGGGTGGGGCGCACCCCCAGCCAGACCGCCGAGATCGCCCGCGAGCTCTACCGCGCCCTGTCCGATGAGGTGAGCGCTTGAGCCTGGAGCGGTCGCGAGTCACCAGCCTGACGTCCTGGATCCTGTGGTCCCTGCGTGTGGGGGTCGAGTCCGTCGGTGTGGTCTGGCTGGTGGTGGTGCTGCTGACGGTCGCCGTGTCCATGGCGTCCTCCAGCCTCAGTGCCGCAGCCGCCCTGAGCGCAGGTGAGGCCCTGCGTGCCGGAACCGCGCTGTGGAGCCTCGGCTTCGGGGGAATGGTCACCTCGTCCTCCGAGGACCAGGGCACCCTCAGCCTGCCGTTGCTGGGACTGACCCTGGCTCAGGCGGGCTGGACCTGGATCTGCGTGCGGCGTGCCCGCCCCACCCGCCCGGCGGCCGGGGCGGCCATCATCCTCGCCGCGACCGCCGTCGCAGTCCTGGCCTGCCTGACCGGCCCCGCAGGACTGGAGATCTGGCCGGCCGTCGGCGGTATCACCGTCATCACGGGCGTCGTCGTCGCCGTTCAGCTCCAGCGTGCCGGCAAAGGCTGGGCGGACCTGAACCGCTGGTGGGACCGTCGCCCGCACTGGGTAGAGCCGGCTCTGTCACTGGCCTACGGCGCCGCGCGCGCCCTGGCGCTGCTGAGCCTCCTGGTGGTGGTCGCGGCCGTCCTCGTGGGGGCCGGCCGGGTCTCGGTCCTGCACGACTCCCTGGCCAGGGGCGGATTCGTCTCCATAGCCGGCCTGGTTCTGCTTCAGGTCGGCTGGGTGCCGACCCTGCTCATCTGGGCCTGCTCCTGGCTCATTGGTGCCGGTTTCAGTGTCGGCACCGGGACTGTCTTCGCGCCCGACCGTGTGGTGGCCGGTAACGTTCCCACCCTGCCACTGCTGGGACTGCTGCCGGCGACGCCTCTGAGCACCGTGGGCCTGTGGCTCCCGCTCGTGGTGACGGCCGGCGCCATGGTGGCCGCCTGGCGACGTCGAGCGGTTCTCAACGCCCTGCGGGTGCGTTACGCCGTCAGCGCCGCTGGCCTGGCCGCCCTCGTCGTGGCCGGCGGCGTGGGCCTGCTGTGCGTGGCCGCCTCCGGCTCCGTGGGGCCGGGCCGGATGACCGACGTCGGCCCGCAGGTCCTCTACACCGTGATCCTTGTCTTCGTCGAGGTCGGGGTCGGTCTGGCCGCCATGGCGGTCCTCGCCCACCCCTACACGCGCGCCTGGGCCCGGGGCACCTTGCCCGAGTCGGTCCTACCGGCGGCCTACCGCCGTCGAGATGCCGCTGCGGACGAGGACGTCGACGAGCAGGACGACCGGGCGTAGCGCCGGTGCTCCCTCGAGGGCTGTTACGGTCCACGCGGAGCGGGGGGACGGCAGTGCGCTGCGCTGATCGGGAACGTACCTGTCGATCGAGGACTGAGTTCTCCCGCAGACGACTGAGGGTGGACGTCAGTGGTTTGCGGGATGGGTACGTTCTGGATCGAGAACGCAGTTCCCCGATCCGCTTGGCCGTCTACCTTGCTCTGCGGCCGAGGCTGGCCAGGGATCACCACGGTCCCTGTCAGCCTCTGCGAGTTCGCGTTACAAACCTCGTGGCGCCCACAGCGCCTGCTGGTGCGAACTCTGAGGATGCCCGTCTGGGAATCAGCGGGCCGGAGCGTCCGCGCCGCTCAGGGCGCTGATCGCCGTGTCCATGGACTCGACGAGCTCGGGCGTCACCGCAAGGACCGCCGACCCCGCCCGGTAGGTCATTCCGGGAATGGGGGTGTAGAGGACATTCGCCTCCAGGCTCGTGCGCCCCTCCTGAGGGACTGCCACAGCTCGGGCGTCTCACGGAAGAACCGGGTGACGCGCTCGTCGGAGGCCAGGTGCTCCAGGACGTTGTCGGCCGACTTGTGCGCGGCCCGGCCCGGCAGCCGGCGAGGAGGAATGTCGGTCTCGTCGTCGTCATCGATGGTCGGGGCGGCCCCTGGTACTCGATGACGACCAGCTGGGCCCCGCCGGGGAGAGTGCCAGAGCGTGGACCGGGCTGTCGACCGGCCGCTGGTCGATGGCGCCGCCACGGAAGGCGTCGGTGATCCGGAATCCCTCCAGGATGGCGAACTGCTCGCCGTTGCTGGTGTTCAGTCGGCGCGAGATCTCCAGGATCTCGGCCTGCTGCTCGGCCACGGAGGCGGCCAGGTCGCGCATCTCGCCGACCACGCGTGAGTCCGCCCCGGAGGCGGCCAGGTCGGCGACGGTCTCATCGATCCGGCTGGGCTCGAGAGCATCGACGCCGACGACGCCCAGGGACTCGGCGAGCTTCTGGAGACGGGCGATGTCGGCCTCGACCGCCACCTGCCGCTTGGTGCGTGCCGTGAACAGATCCTGGCTCTCGGAGAAGCTCTCGGCGGCCCTGATCCGCCGGTTGACCGAGAGCTCGGCGGCCAGGTCCGTGCCGCCGCCCGCCGGGCTCGCGCTCAGGGCGGAGCGCGGCATGTAGGTCATGGCGAAGTCCAGCAGGGCCAGGGCCGCCTGTCCGGGCGTGAGGGTGATCAGGTAGCTCACGAGGCCGGTGGACGAGGGTCGCGGTGCTGATACGGCGCCTCGGCGCCCCCAGAGTCAGGATCAGTGAGAGGCTCATGGCCGCAGCGGCCAGCACACCGATCGCGCACAGCAGCCCCTGGGTGCCGTTCAGGGAGCTCCACCACTGGGAGAACATCCGTGGCAGGGCCGAGAGGAACAGGTCGTCCTCGGTGTCCTTGAGCTCGGGGGCGAGCTGCCAGACGGTGCGCACCTCGTATATGCAGCACAGGAGGAACAGCACGACGCTGACCACCAGGATCCCCAGACGGAAGCCCTGACGGGCATTCGGCTCGGCGCCCGGCGTCGTGGCCTCCATGGCGTCGGCCCGCACGCCGCGCACCTGCTCGGCGGTGGCCCGCCCGGCCCGCATGGCGTAGAGACGCCCCTGGCGCAGGTCCCCGTAAGCACCCCAGGTGACGGCCAGGTCGCCCCAGGTGAAGTTCGCCAGTGCCACCACCGAGACGATGAGAGCCCGTACGAACGGCGGCGCCTCGGTGAGGTTGGGATAGCGGGGAGCCGGTGCCCCGGCCACCGTCCAGCCGTGCACGCCCGCGTAGGCGCGGCGGTGGGCGTCCAGGAGCAGGCAGGCGGCCATGAGGATGACGGACAGGGGATGGCGCTCAGGCCTCCGCCATTGACCCGCCACAGGAACATGAGCAGCGCAGGGAAACCGCCGCCGGAGTCGCTCTGGCCCAGATGCTGGGCGATCCTGGCGATGTAGGTGGCGTGGTCGCTCACTGACTGCAGGATGACCAAGGCCGGCAGGATCCAGGCCACGACCCGCAGCCACACGAGGTTCTTGGCACCCTCGAAGGCCGGTGAGTCCTTGAGACGCCACAGCGTGATGGCCACGGCCACCGCCATCGTGATGCTCGCGGTGCTCACCTGGTTGCTGACCGCCAGGACGTTGCTTCCCTCCTGGGTCATCGACCCCGAGGTCCACGGGTTGAAGGAGAACGGCAGACGTCCGTTGCCCAGGACCGAGGAGAGCAGGCCGTTCTCCTCAAGAGCCCGGATGCCGTCCTTGACGGCCGTCAGGCCGGCACCGGCGGCGAAACCCAGCAGGGCCCAGTCGGAGGCCGCCAGGCGGCGCATCCTTCCCGGGGCCAGGAACACTACGAGGACCAGGGGTACCAGGGGACTGAGCACATCGAGGGCAATGGTCAGGGCGATGCTCATCCCGTTGCCCATGACGGACAGCCCTGCACGGGTGCGTACCGCGCTCATGATCATGGCCACGATGAGCGACCAGGCGGCGCCGACGCCGTACATGAGGATCACGGAGCGCCAGCCGATGGTCCTCGTGCGGGCCAGCAGGGCCACCACCATGAGGCACACGGTCATGAACGCCGCCGGCACGACTGCGTAGGCCAGCCGCGGCACCGTCATCAGGGCGGCGATGAGCAGCAGGATCATGAGGGCGTAGGCTCCGCGCACCACCAGGTTCAGAGCGCTGGACAGACCCGAGTGGCGGCTCCACCAGCGCCGGTAGGCGGAGGCGGCCTCCTGCCACCGCTCGGGAGGAACCCCGCGGTATACCGGTGTTGCTGCGATGTTAATGGGCGCAGTCATGTTGTGGACTGTATGACGTATCTAAAGGCGCCCGCAAGGAAACAGGCCGATCGGTCGGCGGATTCACCGGTAGCGACATTTCGCGGGTCAGGGGCGGGCTGCGCTCGGTTCTGGTGGCTTGGCGGACACCAGCCGATAGGATGGGGGCGGCCGCAACTGGCGAGGGTGGGGCACCACCGGGGAGTGGCCGAGGCCGTCCATGAACGGGACGTCGTCCGCCTGGGCGTCCCGCACCTCCTCATGCCGAACCAGGAGCGCCATGTCCCCGTCGTCGTCCCAGTCCTCGCAGTCCACGAACCAGCCGGTTCCCACCGCCCACGTCCCCACCGAGGGGCTCGTCAGCCCGGACCGCGTGCCCGTGCGCCGCGCCCTCGTCTCCGTCTACGACAAGACCGGCCTCGTCCCCCTGGCTCAGGCCCTGGCCGACGCCGGCGTCGAGATCGTCTCCACCGGCTCCACCGCCGCCACCATCGCCGCCGCGGGCCTGGCTGTCACCCCCGGTGGAGGAGGTCACCGGCTTCCCCGAGTGTCTCGAGGGCCGCGTCAAGACCCTCCACCCGGCCGTCCACGCCGGCATCCTCGCCGATCGCCGCAAGCCCGACCACCTCGACCAGCTGGGGACCCTGGGACGTGACCCCCATCGACCTGGTCGTCGTCAACCTCTATCCCTTCTCCGACACCGTCGCCTCCGGAGCCCCTTCGACGCCTGTGTCGAGCAGATCGACATCGGCGGGCCCACCATGGTGCGCGCCGCGGCCAAGAACCACCCCGCCGTCGCTGTCGTCACCAGCCCCTGATCACTACGAGCGATGTCACCGCCGCCGTGCGCGAGGGCGGATTCACCCCTGGCGGCCCGCCGCCGGCTGGCCGCCGAGGCCTTCGCCCACACCGCCGCCTACGACGCCGCCGTGTCCACCTGGTTGGCCGCGCAGGTCGAGGCCGACGGTGCTGCGAACACTGCCGACGCCGCAGACAGAACCGATTCGGGGAGCCTGCGGCGCTGCCCGCCCTACGTCGGCGTCGGCTACGAGCGCCTGGCGGGCCTGCGATACGGGGAGAACCCGCACCAGCGCGCCGCCGTCTACCGCACCGCCGGGGCGAGCGGGGAGTGGCCGGGGCCCGCCAGCTCCACGGCAAGGCCATGAGCTACAACAACTACACCGACACCGACGCCGCCGTGCGCGCCGCCTACGACCACGGCCAGGCCGTCACGGTCGCCGTCGTCAAGCACGCCAACCCCTGCGGCATCGCCGTCTCGGCTGCCGGAGACGTCGCCGAGGCCCACCGCAAGGCTCACGCCTGCGACCCGGTCTCCGCCTACGGCGGCGTCATCGCCACCAATGCCACCGTCACCGCCGAGATGGCCCGCCAGATCAAGCCGATCTTCACCGAGGTCGTCGCCGCCCCCGCCTTCGACGAGGAGGCCGTGGAGATCCTGTCCACCAAGAAGAACCTCCGTCTGCTCGTCGTCGAGGCCCCCAGCGCGAGGGCTACGAGATCAAGCAGGTCTCAGGCGGCGCCGTCATCCAGGAGCGCGACGTGCTCAGCGCCGACGGCGATGACCCGGCGACCTGGACCCTGGCCGCAGGGCCCGTCGCGGACGACGCGCTCCTGGCCGAGCTCGCCTTCGCCTGGCGCTCGGTGCGCGCCGTGCGCTCCAACGCGGTCCTCCTGGCCCACGACGGCGCCACCGTCGGCGTGGGGATGGGACAGGTCAACCGCGTCGACTCCTGCAAGCTGGCCGTCGAACGCGCCAACACCCTGGGTGCCCGCTCCACCGGTGACGCCGCAGTCAACGGCGCCCCGAAGGAGAAGGGGGCCGTCGGCGGGGCCGACGCCTCCGAGGTCCTGGGGACTCGTCCGGTGACGCGGCTGCCGCACCGGAGCGCGCTCGAGGGGCCGTGGCCGCCTCCGACGCCTTCTTCCCCTTCGCCGACGGCCTCCAGGTCCTCATCGACGCCGGGGTCCGCGCCGTCGTCCAGCCAGGCGGATCCATCCGCGATCAGGAGGTCATCGACGCCGCTCAGGCAGCCGGAGTCACCATGTACCTCACCGGCACCCGGCACTTCGCCCACTGACCGCTTCGGCCCCGCGCCCGTCTGGTCCTGCGACGGGCGCGGGGCGCCTGCGAAGAAGGTCGTGGACCGACGCCCCCGCGCGCCGATAGGCTCGCCACCGTGACTCACGACCCGCATCCCCAGCAGGCCGAGCACAAGGAGCCCCTACCGCACCATCTGCGTCGTCCTCGTGGCCCTCGGCCTGGCGGCAGTCCCCGCCTTCGCGCTGCTGGGACACCGCCGCATCGCCGTCCTGTGGGCGGCCACCGGGATCCTGGCGCTGGCCATTGTCAGGATCCAGCGACCCGACGGCACCTGGCTGGCGGCACGCAGCCGCCTGTTCGACGTCATCCTCGGCATCGGGCTGGCCGCCGTCCTGTTCCTCCTGTCCCCGTACGCCAATCTGCCCCGTGTCCTGTAAGGGGCGACGCGAGCCGTGCACCGCATGAGCTCTCCTGCCGACGGTGCGCGTCGCTCCCTGTGATCTGGGTCCACGGAGCGCTCATTCCTCGGTCCGGTGCGACGCCGCGACCGAGCGGTATGGCACGCTGGCCCCATTCAAGACGTCTTGTCATCTCGTTTCACACCCTGAAGGTCCCGTATGTCACGCAATCCCTCGACCCGACCATCCCTGGGCCACCGCCTCAGCCACAGCATCCTGACCTGGGTCATCGGTGCGATCCTGCTGGCCCTCATCGTGGGGTCGCTCCGAATCGGCGGTCACCCGATCATTCCCTAAGCCCGTCGGCAACGTCTTCGCGACCTTCTCCGACCTGTTCAGCCAGTTCCTCAGCTTCGCCATCCCGCTCATCATCATCGGCCTGGTGACCCCCGCCATCGCCGATCTGGGACGCGGGGCCGGCAAGTGGCTCGGGATCACCACGGCCCTGGCCTACGCCTCGACCCTCTTCGCAGGCTTCCTCACCTTCGTGGTGTGCGCCGCCACCTTCCCCCGTCTGCTCGCCGGGACCTCTCTGGCCGACGTCGCCAAGCCCGAGGGCGCCCTGAGCAGCTACTTCACCGTGGAGATGCCGCCTGCCGTTGAGGTCATGACCGCCCTGCTGCTGTCCTTCGTCCTGGGCATCGGCCTGTCCATGGTGCCCCGGGGCGTGCTGCGCAAAGGGATTCATCGAGTTCCGAGCCATCATCACCCGCCTCATCGAGCGGCTCATCATCCCGCTGCTGCCCCTGCACATCTTCGGTATCTTCCTCAACCTCACCTACACCGGGGCGGCCGGAGCGGTGATGAAGGCGCTCCTGCGGGTCGTCGTCGTGGTCCTCATCCTCGAGGTCGTCATCCTGGGTATCCAGTTCCTCACCGCCGGGACTCATCGGCCGCCGCAACCCGCTCAAGGCCCTGATCACCATGCTGCCGGCCTACCTGACGGCCCTGGGCACCTCCTCGTCCGCGGCCACCATCCCGGTCACCCTGCGTCAGACGAAGAAGAACGGCGTCTCCGACGCGGTGGCCTCCTTCACCATTCCCCTGTGCGCCACGATCCACCTGGCGGGGTCGACCTCGAAGATCTTCTCCTTCGCCTTTCGCAATCGTCCTCACCCAGGACCTGCACGTGAGCACCACCCAGTGGATCGGCTTCATCTTCATGCTCGGCATCACGATGGTGGCCGCGCCGGGTGTCCCCGGCGGCGCCATCATGGCGGCCACCGGTCTGCTGTCCTCCATGCTCGGCTTCAACGACCAGCAGGTGGCCCTCATGATCGCCACCTACATCGCCCTGGACTCCTTCGGTACCGCCACGAACGTCACCGGTGACGGCGCCATCGCCATCATCGTGGACCGTATGGCGGGCGGATCCGTCAATGACGAGGGCGACCCGGAGAACGTCCGTGAGCTCTCCTTCGACGGCATGGCCTACCTCCACGCCGTCAGTGTCGAAGGGGTCGTCAGCCCCGAGGAGCTCGAGGCCTCGGCCGCAGCCACCCGCTCCGGCGAGTAGAGCCGAGCAGAGCAGTCACCCGATCGGGCGCCGGGAGTCACAGCGACTCTCGGCGCCCGATCGTCGTATCCGCCTGAGTCTCCCAGTACCCTGCCGCTACTCTCAGCGACCGCGGGCGGTCAGCGTGCGCAACGGTCCGGGCTCGGCCAGGAGCTTGGCCGGCGGCCCGGCCTGAACGACCGTCCCGGCATCCATGACGACGACGTGATCGGCCTGCTCGGACCACTGCAGGCGGTGAGTGATCTCGATGATCGTGGCCTGTGGCAGATAGGTGCGCACCCCGATGCGCACCCGCTCGTCCAGGTCGGGGTCCAGATGGGAGGTGAACTCATCGAGGATGAGCACTCCGGGACGAGCGAGCAGGGCCCGTGCCAGTGCCAGCCTTTGTCGCTGACCTCCGGACAGGGGACTGGCCCCGCTCACCCGACGAGAGTGTCGTAGCCGTCCTCGAGAGCCTCGATGTCCTCGTCGATGCAGGCCGCCCGGCAGGCCCGGACCACCTGGGCGTCACTGGCCGACGGCGCCGCCAGACGCACGTTGTCGGCGATGGTGGCCCGCATGAGGTGGACTCGCTGATCCACCATGCCGATCTCCTGATAGAGGCTGATGGCGCTCAGGTCGGCCACGTCCTGGCCGTCGATGAGGATGCGGCCCGAGTCCGGCTCGTCGAAGCGCACCGCCAGCTGGGCAAGTGTGGACTTGCCCGAGCCGGAGGCTCCCACGATGCAGGTCCACTTGCCGGCCCTGGCCCTGAGGCTCACCCCGCGGACGGCCTGCGCGGCGGTACTGGGGTAGGAGTAGGTGACGCCCTGCCACAGGACCTCGTGGGAGATACCACCGGTCAGCTCCTGATCGCCGTCGTGCACCTCCACGGAGGCGTTGACGACCTCCCACACCCTCTCTGCCGAGGCGAAGGAGGCGTTGAGCGCGCCGGCGAGCTCCTCGACGCCGCGCACGGTCTCGGTCATCCGCAGTACCGCCGCCGCTGCGGCAGCCAGAAGGGGGATGCCCGCACCGGAGCTGGTGGCCGGAAGCATCGCCCCCACCATGATGACGACGATCGGCGCGGTCAGGCTCGCCAGCTGGTTGATGCCCCGGCGCACGGAGGCCCACTGGCCGGATGGCCGCGCGGCACCGGCGATCTCGGCGTCGATCCTGGCCATCTCATCAAGACGCTCCTGGCTGCGCCCGTATCCGACGACCTCGCTCATGCCCTGAACGGTGTCGGTCACGTGCTGGGTGAGCTCCGCCCGCGCCGCCGAGACCGAGCGGGAGGCATCCACTGAGACGGCGAACCCCAGGCGGGGTACGATGAGCAGCTGGAGCAACGCGAAGGGAAGCGCCGCCAGGGCCACCGGCCAGGACACCTTGAGACCGATGACCGTGAGCACCGTGATCGGAACGACGACGGCGCAGACCGCCGGAGCGAAGGTGTGGGCGAAGAAGACCTCGATCCGGTCCACGTCCTTGGTAGCGCGAGACAACAGGTCGCCCTGAGCGCGACGTCGCACTGACCCGTGGCGAGCGGGGGATGAGGGAGCGGAAGATCTGCCCGCGCAGCAGCTCGAGGGCCTTGAAGGCCACCAGGTGTCCGAGGAACTGCTCGGCGTAGCGCAGAGCCGCCTTGAGCAGGGACAGCCCCGCCATGACAGCCAGGACCGGCCAGATGGCGGGCGCCGGTGCGTCCGTCGTCACCGCCAGACCTGCCCCGGCCACGGCATAGGCCCCCAAGGAGAACAGGGCGACGCCGCTGAGCATGTCAGTGATGCGGCACAGCGTGGAGCCCAGCAGTGGTGACAGAACCGGGCGGGTGACCTGAAGCAGCCAGCGCACCAGCGTCGCCCGCGAGGGGTGCCGCTGCGTGAAGGAGCTGGCTCGACCGGTGGTGCTGCGCCGATTCGATCCGCCGTCCTCGTGCGGTCGGGGACCCAGATGGGCGCTTGGACGCAGTCATGCCCGCTCCTCCCCGTGGTCGCCCGCCGCTGCCTCCGGGGTGGTGCCTCCGGCCTCGTGGGGTTCGGTCCCTGGTACCTGCCCGACCACCTGACGCGTGGACGGGTCCGGGATCCTGGGCAGGGGCTCACCTCATGGACTCTGCGGGCCTCGACCCTCACCGCCCGGTCGGCAGTGGTCAGTGCCCCCGCACGGTGCGAGACAGTGATGACGGTGCGGCCCTGGGCCAGCTGCTCGATGGACTCGACGATGGCCGCCTCGCCGGCCAGGTCCACCTGGCTGGTGGGCTCGTCCAGCAGCAGCACGGGGCGGTCGGCCAGGAACGCGCGCGCCAGGGACAGGCGCTGGGCCTGCCCGCCCTGACAGCCCCAGCCCGGCCTCACCGACCTGCGTCTCCAGCCCCTCGGGCATGAGCGCCACCTCCTTGTCCAGACGGGCCACCTCCAGGGCGTGCCACATCTGCGACGGCGTCGCATAGGGCTGGGCCAGGCGCAGGTTGTCCGCAATCGTGCCGGTGAAGAGCCACGTCGTCTGCGCCACCAGCGCGGAGGCCGAACGCACCTGGTCCTGGGTGGCGGCGCTCAGCTCGGTGCCCTCGACGCGCAAGGACCCGTCACTAGGGCAGCAGGTTCCCGGCGAGCATCGCCATGAGCGTCGACTTTCCTGCTCCCGAGGGGCCCACGACCGCCAGGGTGCTCGCCGCGACGCACGGTCAGGTTCACGCCCTCCAGCACCGGGTCCTCGCCCCAGGCGGCCTCGACGTCGTCGAGCACGACGCAGGCCTGCGCGGCGGCTGAGGGCTGAGTCCTGGCCCCGGTTCTCGCGGTGGAGCGGGGCAGGGGCCGCGACAGGATCTTGCGAATGGCGCGCTGGTTGGCCATACCGCCCATGCCCACGTAGAAGAAGGCGCCCACGTGGTCCAGCGGCTCCAGGAGCACGTAGGAGGTCAGGGCAACCGCCAGTGCGTCACCGACGTCGATCGCTCCGGTGCTCAGACGCACCAGGGCCAGTCCCGCGGCGGCGGTGATGAGGAAGAGCGAGAAGAGGCCGTCAGTGAGCAGGATGACGAGCTGGTTGCCCGCCAGTAGGGTCCATGACAGCGCGTCGGTTCGTCTCTCCCTCCAGGCGCAGACGGGCGCTGGTGCGCTCCGCGGCCCGGGCCAGGGTGAGGGTGCGCAGCCCCTGGATGGCATCGAGGTACTCGGCGGCCAGCCGTGTGCGCGCCCGCCGGGAGCCCGACGACGACGCCCGCAGCCGTGAGTGGGCGAAGACGATGAAGGCCGGCACCACGACTATGGCCACGCCCAGCACCAGGGCGGGGACGACGTCGACGGCGGCCCCCAGCTCGATGAGCACCAGCAGGGGCGCGGCGGCCGCGGCCAGGGTGGGGGCCAGGAAGGTCTGTCGGTAGAGGGCCACGCGCTCGGCGCCGTCGGTCAGCAAGGAGGCGGTGGCGCCGCTGCGGATGTCGGCGGCGCGCGCGGGCCCCAGGCCCAGCAGATGGGCCAGGGTGAGCCGGCGCAGATGAGCCTCCTCGCTCAGCGCGCTGGAGCGGGAGACCCGTTGGGCGAGCAGCTGGCAGGTGGCACTCAGGACGGCCGCGGCCAGCGCCTGGGCGAGCGGGCCCGCAACCGACGAGGAGCTCAGGAGCGCACCCAGGGCACGTCCGGTGGAGATGAGGCACCAGCCCGATCCCAGGGCGCCCAGCAGCGTCAGACCGAAGGAGATAGCTCCCGCACGGCGTCCCCGCAGGCGAGGAGACCGCGGGCGGGACGGGAAGCCGCGGCGCAGTGGCGCAGGGAATGGGCACGGGGGATCGGCGTGAGCTCATCACGGTCCTGGAGGCGAGAAACGGGCTGGGGAGGCCCCCAGCGTATCGATCGGGACGGGCGTTGTCAGGGGCGGTGACTATCTCGTTGAGATCACTGGGGACCAGGAGGATCTTCGCCCTCTACGGCCCAGGGGAGTGGTGAGAGTCACGAAATGTGGTGGACTGGTGTGTTCACCTGCGCGGACGTCATAGCGTTGTCCTGCCGGGCTGCCGCCTGCGGCCCGCGACGACACACGTCTCGAAGGAGTCCTCGATGGCAAACGCCCCCGTCAACATCACCGTCACCGGTGCGGCCGGCAACATCGGCTACGCGCTGCTGTTCCGCATCGCCTCGGTGCCCTGCTCGGTCCGGACCAGCGCGTCAACCTCCGCCTCCTGGAGATCCCGCCGGCGGTCAAGGCCGCTGAGGGCACCGCCATGGAGTTGTTCGACTCCGCCTTCCCGACCCTGGGCAGCGTCGACATCTTCGACGACCCCAAGGCTGCCCTTCGAGGGCGCCAACATTGCCTTCCTCGTGGGTTCCATGCCCCGCAAGGCCGGCATGGAGCGCGCTGACCTGCTCTCCGCCAACGGCGGCATCTTCGGTCCCCAGGGTGAGGCGCTCAACGCCGGCGCAGCCGATGACATCAAGGTGCTCGTCGTGGGCAACCCCGCCAACACCAACGCTCTCATCGCCGCGTCCCACGCCCCCGACATCCCCTCCTCGCGCTTCACGGCCATGACCCGTCTGGACCACAACCGCGCCCTGGCCCAGCTGGCCACCAAGGCCGGCTGCCACGTCACCGACATCGACAAGGTCACCGTCTGGGGCAACCACTCCACCACCCAGTACCCCGACCTGACCCAGGCCACCGTCAAGGGCGCTCCCTGTCACCGACATCCTGGCCGATCGCGCCTGGGTCGAGGACGACTTCATCCCGACCGTCGCCAAGCGCGGCGCCGCCATCATCGACGCCCGCGGTGCCTCCTCGGCCGCCTCGGCCGCCTCTGCCGCCATTGACCACGTGCACGACTGGGTGCTGGGCACCTCCGGGTCCTGGACCTCCTCCTCGGTCATGTCCGATGGCTCACGGCGTGCCCGAGGGCATCATCTCCTCCTTCCCCGCACCTCGGAGAACGGTGAGTGGAAGATCGTCCAGGGACTGGAGGTCGACGACTTCTCCCGCGGCAAGATCGACGCCTCGGCGGCCGAGCTCGTTGAGGAGAAGAACACCGTGGCCTCCATGGGACTGATCTGAGCGCTCTCAGCCAGCCGGCTCAGAGCACGGGCTCGGCCTGAGGGTCGGGGACCGCCTCGTCCGCAGTCTGGTATGGACCACTCGAGCCGTTGAGCCTGTTCAGCTGCTCAGGGTCCTCGCCGCTCACTGAGCGGCGAGGACCTTTTTTCATGCTCGCGGTGCATATCTCGGTCGGTGAATCATTGACATCACTGGTATAGACCCTGCGACGGTCGACCAGATTAATGATTGTTTGCGCAATATACGTTTGAGTTTCGCTCAACTTAGGTCCTAATCTCTCCTGCTGAGGTCAGATGACTAGACGTCATCTTTCCCGCTGACCACGGCAATGGTGCCGTGGGTCATGAGACACCGTCGTTTCTAAGGAGCAGTCCCATGCGTTCCACCCACTACCTCTCCCGCCGCTCGGTACTGGCGGGCTGGGAACCACAGCAGTCGCCGCGACCCCTGGCTGCCTGCGCGACCTCAGGTAGCTCCGGATCGAAGTCGGGCGGAGCCGCCGGTGAGGGGACGCCAGTCAGTCGACGTCGTCACCTGGTGGTCGGCCGGGCTCGGAGAAGCTCGGCCTGGACGCCCTGGTCAAGGTCTTCAACGAGCAGTTCCCCAAGACGAAGTTCGAGAACAAGGCCGTCTCCGGTGGCGCCGGCAGCCAGGCCAAGCAGAAGCTTCGCCGCGGACCCTGGCCGCCAAGAACCCGCCAGACACCTACCAGGCCCACGCCGGCGCCGAGATCAGGGACCACATCGAGGCCGGCTACCCTGCTGGACGTCGCCAGCCTCTACGAGGAGTTCAAGCTCAACGAGGCCTTCCCCTGCCACCCTCATGGACCGCCTCTAGCGACCTCGACGGCAAGATTCTACTCAGTGCCCTCCAACATCCACCGGGCCAACGTCGTGTGGGCCTCGGTGCCCGCGCTCAAGGCGGCCGGGCTCGACCCGAACAAGCTGGCCACCACCATCGACGCCTGGATCGCCGACATGGAGAAGGTCAGGCCGCCGGCCTGACCCCCATCACCATGGGCATGGCCTGGACCCAGCTCGAGCTGCTCGAGACCATCCTCATCGCCGACCTCGGGGTGGACGCTACAACGGGCTCTTTCGACGGCAAGACCGACTGGGGCGGCGCCGAGGTCACCAAGGCGCTGGGGCACTACAAGACGATCGTGGGCTTTCACCGACCCTCCCTCTACACCGAGGACTGGGAGCCCGCCATGAAGCTCCATCATGGACGGCAAGGCCGCCTTCAACGTCATGGGCGACTGGGCCGTGGCCGGCTTCGACGCCGCCGGGAAGAAGGCCGGTCAGGACTACGTCTACTTCCCGGTGCCGGGCACCGACGGCGTCTTCGACTTCCTGGCCGACTCCTTCACCCCTGCCCGACGGCGCCAGCACCCCGGTGGCGCCAAGAACTGGCTCAACGCGATCTCTCCAAGGACGGCCAGATCGCCTTCAACACCGTCAAGGGCTCCATCCCCGCCCGCACGGACCTCAGCGATGAGGAGAAGGGCAAGTTCTCCGAGTACCAGCGCTCGGCCATGGAGTCCTTCGCCAAGGACAAGATCGTCTCCTCCATCGCCCACGGTGCGGCCCCTGCCCGGCCAAGGCCACCAACGCGATGAACGACGCCCTGACCAGTTCGCCCAGGGCGCCTCCGACGTCACCGCCCTCCAGTCCGACCTCAAGCGCCGCCGTCTCCTGACCGGAGCCCCGGGAGCGGGTGGGCCGTGCGTCCGCTCCGCCTGCTCCCCGCTCCCGGGTCCGACCTCTCGCGATCATCCGGCCGTGGTCGTCCCCACCACGGGCGGATCCCTCCATCACCTATGCATCAGGAGAACCTTGTGAGCACCAAGAGCGTCCCCGTGCGGCGCCGTCGGGCGAGCTGGAAGCAGTGGGGGCCCGGCCTCCTTCTCATCTCGCCCTCGATCATCCTCGTCGGCGTCTTCGTCTACGGGATGATCGGGATCAACATCAATCACCTCCCTGCTGGACATGCACACCGCGGGCCAGGTCTCCGGGCGCAGGGGACCACCGTCGTCGGACTGAGCAACTTCACGGGCCCTGTTCGGCAGCCCCTGACTTCCGGCACTCCTTCGTCAACCTCATCCTGTTCACCGTCACCTTCCTGGCCGGGACCCTCGTGGTCGGCTTCCTGTGGGCCTGGCTCCTGGACCGCCCCATCAAGGGAGGGATCTTCCGCTCCATCTTCCTGTTCCCCATGGCCGTGTCCTTCGTGGCCTCCGGTGTGTGTGGCGGTGGCTGCTCAACTCCGCCCAGGGCGAGCAGGCCTCGACTCAACCGCCTCTTCGAGATGGTGGGTCTGAGGTTCCTGGAGAACTCATGGACCCAGAACACCACCTGGGGGATCCCACATCGCGCTGCCGGCCGTGTGGCAGCTGGCCGGATACGTCATGGCTCTCTTCCTGGCGGGCTTTGCGGCATCCCCTGACGACCTGCGCGAGGCCGCCCGTCGACAGCGCCAGCAGTGGCAGCCTGCAGTCGATCATCTTCCCCAGCTGACGCCGATCGCCCTCTGAGCGCCGTCATCATCATCGGGCACATGTCCCCGAAGTCCTTTCGACCTCATCATGTCGATCACCGACCAGCGGACCCTACTCCACCAAGGTCCCGGCCATCGACATGTTCAACTTCATGACGGACAACGACTACTCCAACGCCGCCGCCGTCGGCACGATCCTGCTGGTCCTGGTCGCGATCGCCGTCATCCCCTACCTCATCCATGACGCCAGGGCAGGAGGTGAGCAGCCATGACACAGAATCTTCCGATGCGAGCTCCGCGCCGTCCCGGCTGGGCCAGACAGTCCGGTTCATCCTGCTGCCGCCTCAGTGGTCCTGGTCCTCATCCCGTCTACGTCCTGCTGGTCACCTCTCCTGAGGATCCGCCGACGCCGACCCTCCCGCACCTGGTTCCTGCCCGAGGTCTGGGTCACCAAGAACTGGTCCAACGCCTGGACCAGCTCATCGGCGGCGTGC
>BNJU01002795.1_pt1 | contig 28293 bp, 25 predicted proteins | sample 8539281 | NCBI WGS metagenome assembly BNJU01 (sample SAMD00202456, study PRJDB9452) | human saliva metagenome | isolation source: human saliva | place: Japan
CCTTCAACAATCAGAATATCTCGATTTTTCCACAGTTTTTAAGTTTGTCAAAACTGGGAGACGCGACTTTTATCTTTAAAGTCAATATAAGGACGTGAACAAAGGTAGAACCATAGCAAGAGGCTGGAGCAATTTCACGATAAAACTGATCATAATGATCCAAATGCTTTTTCCAAAATCTTCGCCCACCATGTAAATTGGAAGCGATTTTTCGAAAGCATCTGGCAAACAGACTAAGAGTTTTTCTGAACTGTTCATTCCAACCAACTCACGTAGAGACTCGTGCTAGTTCAGGATGATAATCTTGGTAGGCGATAGAATGGCCAGCTATTAGATTGATTTCACCATCTCCAAAACGAATGACAGATGAATGATTTTCCCTAATGAAGTCCAGACTCTCATCAATGGACTTAACCGTAGGTAGAGGGAGAATTTGAGGCAAGCTTCCTTCCCTATCCAACTGTTCAATTGCCGTGATCAGTCCTGTGGTCGCTCACTTGAAAAAGAAACTGCCCATGGTTCCCTGTAGTTGGGTTTTATAAAACCAAAACTAGAATCCCCGCCAATTCTACCTGTGATAGAATATCACCAGCTTCATCGCCACGATTAATATCCAAATAAAGATCCGCACTATGAATCAACTGGGTCAACTGCTCCTGATTGATCGCAGGATACAAACTAACATTGGGATGTTTCTTTAATTCGATTAACTTAGGCCCCATTGCTGTCCAAGCGCCGATATGAAACTCTACAAAAGGAAGAGCACAAACCAGTTCTTCAATTGACTCGAGATCTTGCGTTTGGGTCATGGTAAAGGAGTGCAATCGTGGAAGCTCTTGAACTTTTCCCCATTTACCTGTCTTTATACGCTCTTTAATGAGTGAATGCATTTGTTCAACTGTGTTAACCTCTAACTGCGCTTGCTCACTATGTCTGGTTTCCGGGAAGGACAAGATTGGTTTTCCTGTTTTCGCATAAGTCGCCAAGGTTGCTTGATCAGCAGTACCATAATTAATATCTAAATAGGCAGCAGAACGATTGATAAGTTCTTCCAATACTGAGGGACGATTTCTGGATACAATCAACATTTTTTCATATTTTGCAAGACGCACCAATTCCTCTCCCATTTCCGTATAGGCAGCAATATGGAACAAGGCCTTCGGATGTCCCTGAATCAATTCCTCAAGATTTTTGAAGGATTGAGAATTGGTCAAATTGAACAGATGAAGCTCATAATCTGGATCCACCTCTATCTGGAAGTCCCCATATGGTGAGACAAGACCTGACTGTAATCCATATCATGAAAGGCCCACCATAATTGGCGGAAACGATTGGCACTTAGCGTCGTCCATGGTTTTCGGTGAGAGACAAAATGCACAATATAGATCTTCACTATCTATAAAGTGATTTGGCCAATGACTCATAAAAGCAGTCACGTCATGACCAACTTGAGGTTCATCCTTTTATCCAAGGCACAACCATCTATCACGAAAGACCTTATTAAAGATTGTCTGATCCCCATTAAATTTAGGAATATTTCCTTCTAAAGCTTGCTGGAGTGAGCCATCTGTCCTCATCTCACCAACTGCTCTGTCATATTTTCTCGTTTCCACAAACCATTGTCAATTAATAAGACACCGGAATTAAAACTTTGGTTATCTGTGTCCACTACGGTCGCGATCGATAGCCTTTTCATATCTATTTCAAAGACATCCTCAAATCCTTTAGAACCAGCAAATCCGCATCGAGATACAGCACCTTTTTCCTCTGAGATATACTTAGGAATAAAAGTAGAGAATAAGCGTCCAGACTAATGTGTTCCCTTGTCCACCAGGTATCCTTCACATCGTCTGGATTCAATTTGACATCAATGAGGTCACCCCTAAGAGCTGAGCCATCCTCCGTGGTTTTCGAAACCAGTCTGGAAGGATATCTCGATTCAAAACATAAATTTTTCACATCTTTATTGTGATAAAAGATGGATTTTATAGTCGTCGATAACTGAGCGGTATAGTTCTGATTTCCTGCTAGAACAATCGCTCGACTTTTTGTATCATGCATGAACACTCTTCTCCTTGATCCGTCTTTTTACCAGTACTTGCTGGTAAGCTTCCATGTCTCCATGTTTTAAGGTCTCTTCTTCATGAATGGCCAATCGCCACTTGTAAGCAGCAATTTCTGCATCTATTAAGCCCTTTGGAGCTCCGATCAATTGAAGAATCATCATGCGTTCTTCGATACTTTGTAACGGATAAACATCTGCAAGATTGACCGTTTTAGTCACACTTGTCTCACGTTTACGATGCAGATAGATGGCACGGTTCATATAGACAATTTTATCGGCTTGTAGATAGACCTTGTAGGTCGTATAATCATCCTCTACCGTTTTATCTGTTGGATAAACAATCTCTTTAAACAATTCCGCCTTATAAAGCTTTGCCCAAGGGACCGTGAAACATTGGCTCAGATTATACTGCCCATCATATTGATGTTGGAACCACTCAAAGGAGAGTATACACGCTCAAAATAATCATTTCCCCCAACATGGATTAAAAATTCTCTTCTTCCATAAATTGAGTGAAATTTCCAATTGCAATATCTGCATCTGCTTTTTTCAGCAAATGATATAAACTCTCGATATGATCCAGTTCCAACCAATCATCATTATCCACAAAGAGAATGTAGTCTCCCGTCACCGCTTCTAAAGCACGATTCCGACTAGATCCAACTCCTTCATTAGGCTTATGATAAACCTTCACTCGAGGGTCCTGAATCTTGTAGCGTTGGCAAATAGCGGCAGAACCATCCGTTGAACCATCGTTGACTAAGATAATTTCTAAATTTTGATAGGTCTGTTGGATGATACTATTTAAGCAATTTTCAAGATAGGCCTCTGAATTATATACAGGACGATGACACTAATTTTTTCCATTTTTTCCATTTTCTTTTATATTTTAGCAGAGAGTGCGATGTGAAAGAAATTCATCACTTGCAGGCCAGGCAAAAGATTGAATCAACTAACAACTTCTTAGTGATATAGCCCTCTTTAAGGAGGAAAGCAAAGCTTTGAGCCCTACTACTGATCTCTTTGATACATTTTTCGGATCCATATTTTTGAACCAATTGATCAGCCTCTGCCAAACTGTTCACAGCAAAGCCTCAAACCACGCTCTTCTATCAGATGACTATTTGATAAGGTGTTGGGTACAATCACAGGAATTCCTGCTGCAAGATAGGTGCTGAGCTTATGTGAAATATTCATTTCATAGTAGTCAACATTCTCCCCATCGTTGTACTGGGTATTCCAGACAAGACCAAAGCCTCCCTTTGAGAGTTCCATCAGGAGTTCTTCATTGCGCTTCCATCCTTCAATCACCAAATTGGCTTCTGATTGCTCTTCTTGCCCATTCGCAAAAACTCGCAAAGGGGTTTCATAAACCCACTTTTGCAACTCTGGAAAACGTGTCAAAGATCCTGCAAAGAAAATATCTTTTTTAAATACTGGTTGGTTCAAATTGAGGTTATGAGGATGATCCCAAAATTCTTGAATCAAGACTTTTTTCACCGTTAGCCCTTCTTTACGCAGACGATCTACCATCTGCTGTGATGGCGCAATAATAACATCTGCTTGGTTGAACATATCCATATAAACTGGCATGAGGTAGGCATTATCTCGGAACATCAGTGGGACAACATCATGGATGAACACCACTAATTTGACCCTCAGATCCTTCCATCTTCGCTACAAATTCCGCATCAAATTCCCAACCATTCCAAGTTGGTGATTGAAAGATAACAATATCTCCAAATGAGATACTAGCCATGATCCCATCCAGACGCTTGCTTCGTTCCCTGGACTATCTGTCGTGATATTGTAAAAATAGATTCCGATTTCACGAAAACCCATTGAACGTGCAATTTCTGTCACAGCATTCTGAGCTAAGATAACAGTGCTATCGCCTGCCATACCATATAGATTTGTAATATGTACTTTCGTCATAGTTTTCCCTTCTTTATTTTCTGTCATTTGAACTATCCTCTTTAACTCTTCTTTTGTTGCTAGCGTCGGATGCATCTTTTGCTTATCATAGGCTGATTGATATTTTTTAGGATCTTCCAGCTGAGATAGTTCATCGAGCAAATCTGTAACGGCAGCTTTTTGAAACAAATGATCTTTTGTATAAACATTTGGTCGGTGACAGGTTTCTTCAAAGGCATATAAAATCATCCCTTTTTCAAGGGCCATTCGATTTCCGTCTCAAAAATTTCATCTGCATAAGCGATATCTCAAAGTAGATACGGCATTTATCTAATAACCACTCATAATTATCATCTGAAATCCCTGGATAAAGGTAAACATTTGGGTAATCATTGAGACGCACTAATCGTTCCCCCATTTCTGTCAAGGCTGCAATATGAAACTGAAAATGAGGAAGAGCGGTCACAAGAACTTCAATCTGTTCGATCTCTTGTGTATTTGTCAAAATAAGAACCTGTGGCTGAAATTCCCTCAAGTCTCCCAAATAAGTCGGGAAAAATACATAGCGAATGAGGCGCCATATCAATGTTAGGCTCACGAACGAACACTTTTACACCCTTGTCCACCAGAGGAGCAAGTTCTGCTTCAGAAAGAGTTGACCGACCATAGAAGATAATCTGTTCCTTCTCAAGTTTGGGTAAGGCCTTCAACAATTCTGGATCAGACAAGAAGACTGTTTCAGCCTGCAAAAGAGCTTCTTGAAGAAGGGCCTTTTTCGCGTCTTCTATAGAGGAAAACCCCTGTTCTAACCCATCGATCGCTTGGTAGATCGCACGATCGTGTTGATGGAATAGATAGAGTTTCCCCATTCTATCATTCGTATAAATAGAGAATGGCGTTCATCTGCACTCCAAACTTCTTTTCAGAAAGAGACTACCAGATCGATCATAGTGGTCACTCGCAGAGCAATGACCATCTGGATCATACCAATCTACTTTTTTAACCCTTTGAGGGCGATCCTGAAAACAGTCTATCTTTCCCCTCTTCACTCCATCAGCAACAACATCCCCATTCACATACACTTCCCAAAACGGGGGTAGCGGAAGACTGGTCATATGCAGAGGTGAGTCCACTTTCTGATTGGAAAAATAGAATCCAGAACATTTTTCTAACTGTAGAGATTGGATTGATAGGCCAATTTGTTCTAGGTCCTTCCTCAATCTCTCGTCGTCTAAGGTCCATTCATTAACTAGATAATACATCGCTATTCTTCCCTATTTCACCAAAAATCTCTCCATTGTCCCATCATTTGATCTGTCATATAGTGTTTCGCCAATTCATAAGAACCTTCTCTTAGTCTATTCAAGTGCTCGAAAGCCTTCTGCATCGCTCCATTCAAGTCAGCAACCACTTCTTCATGTGATCGATCTACAAACGGAATGAGAAAAACCATTTTGATCATTTTTATAAAAGTGGGATTCCCATAAGGGACATCTGTCCCCACCATGACAAGACCAGATCCTATCGCCTCTAACAAGGTTAAAGCCAAACGTTTCCCACTCGAAGTGGCTAAATAAAGTTCATACTCCTTAAAAACGAGTTTGAAGGTCTTGGTGCCCTTGAGATGAATATAACTTTGAGCATTTAACTGCTTAATTTTTCTTCTATTTCTTGCCAAAAGCATACCTTTGACCATAAATGTCCAATGTAACCTCTGGAATTTTTATGCAAGGCTACTACCGCATCGATCGCTAGGTCCAATCTCTTTCTTCGCACAAACCGGGCCGCAATCATCAAGCTATAAGGTTTGCGATTATCAGCACATTGCAAAGCCTTCAAGTCCACCGACAGGCAAGACCGATACAGACTTATCCGTCGACAGATCCCTGTTCTAATTCTTCCTTTTGAGCTTCCGTAGATACAATGATATGATCAAAATAGTTAGCATACTGAAAAGAAGAAAATATTCTGAATTGATACAGTCGCCCTCAATGGTGTATCGAATGAAGGACACACGATAAGGTTGCTTCTCCCTTCATTTTTAAAAGAGAGTCTGTGTAAAGGGGAAGACGCTCTAAAACGATCCACAATAATATGGTCTTTTTGCAGAGAACTGCAAAGGTGCTGATCGCTTGGCTCAAAAAGCTCCGACTCATTATAAAAACCAATGATCTCCCTGCCGATAGACCGACTTCATCAGATCACCTGGTGTTTTTGATTTCCTCCAAAGCTACGGAACCATCCAAATTATAAAAAAAGGCGTGAAAGACTCTTGCTTCTAAGCCCGCATCAGTGGGAACAGCTGTAAAATATTCTGTATAAAGCTTTACACTCCCGTAATGTTCCCTCCGAAGAAGATGACCAGCTACATAATAATCGACATAATCAACATAGTTTGACTTAAGAGTATTTCGATGAAAGACAAGCGAAATCCCATTCTCTTCCGGAAATATTAACTCTTGATTTCGTTCAATTGGAGTGGATTGAAGATTCAAACCTTGCTTCATTTTCTCCACACTCATTGTCAAGGTCATATCACGCTGATCTGTCAGTAGCATATGTACTAAAATGATTTCATCTTCAGCATATCCTAAAGACAAATAGTAATCCCATTTATATCTAGGAGGAACTTGCGTAAAGACAAAGCGTGCTGGGCACCCCAGTTTCCTAAAGATTTGTCCACGGTAAGCCTGGGCAACATCGACACCGTTAGGCTCTAATTCCACCATCAGATTAAAAAGTGTAAATCACTCTCCTCCAAGCAAGTTCCAGTTGTACTCTGATAACGTTCTTTCTCTCTCCACAAGTCTAATCAGCCAATGTGGCCAGATAAGATTTAATTTCTTCCACCATCATTTCAGGATACTGATGAGAAAATATACTACCACCCAATCTCTGCCCTGTGAGCTACATTATCAAAAGCAAAGACTGGTTTTTCCTTTTCAAATGCCCGATCTACAATAGAATCCACCTGATCCCAATGATTAATATCCAGGTAGAATTCTGATTGATCCAATAAATCCTCTATAATATCATCATGGTGGACGTTTGTATAACGTTACATTGTCATACTTTTTAAAGGCTTCTAAGCGATTTGAAACATTGGTCTTGGCTGCAATATGAAACGAAACTTCTGGAAGATTTTCTACCAAATAAGTCAGATTTTCCAGAGTGTCTGAAGCTGTCAGAGTAAAGACATGATGCTCTAATTGAGGACGCTCTTTTATGATGAGTTCCTCTTTACTTACAACAATGGAGTTACTTGGAATATCTTTATGAATGACTGCTCCTGCACCAATAATAACATTGTCACCGATCGTGACCCCTTAAGAATCACAACATTGGCACCAATCCAACAATTTTTTCCGATCGAGATCTTTCCGTAATTAAAAGCGATTTTTTCTACGTGGTAGTTGGAATATTGATGATTACTATCGAAAATACGAACGCCATCTCCAAACATGGTATCCTTACCAATTTCAATATGATATCCACAATGAATGGAACAGTTAATATTAAAGAAAACGCGATTTCCGAGTTTCAGGGTTGCTCCATTTCCCACCTCTAAGCAAACAAAAGAACGCAAGGTAACATCCTGCCCCCAGTTCGACATGAGCTGTAGGGTCAATTGAAATCTGTTGAAATTTACCATCCAATTGAAATTCTGTCATTTATTCTCGTACCTTTTCTCATATTACAAATCGCATCAACCAATCCTTGCCAATCTTCCATTGGGAATACCTGTTGATGATGCTCTGTCGATTTCACTCCTTCAAAAAGCCAAGATTGACTTTATCTTCCAACTGAAAAACGATCTAAGATTTCTATTGTCTTTTCGCCAGGATTGATATCCAGTAATACATCACCAAGGTAACTAACTCTGCATCTAGGTTAGGGCATGTTATTAATTCCTGAGTATACAGTTACATTTGGGTAGACGAGCAGACGTGCAAGCTCGTCGGATACTAGAACACGCGAGCAATCTTAAAAGCAAACATTCGGTGAGTCGTTGAATCATATCTTCCAAATGAGGAATCTCAGCTACACTCGTATAAACCAAGCAAGTAAGCGGACGACCTTCTGGTGAGAGATCTACTTCACGCAGCGGATATAAATCAACATTATTAGAAACTTCAGACCAATTCAATTGCGCATAAAACCACCAAACATCTCGATAGGTCTGTGCCGCTAGCGGAAACCATGGTTTCCTATGAGATAAATAATGGAGAACCTTTGGAAACTCTTGACCTTCTGGAATTTGATAATCTGTAAAATGATTATGCAGGACAACATGATTCAGATCAAATGGCAGTTCATACCAATTGTTTTCAAATACCATATTTAAAATAGATTGATCTGCCTGATCCACTCGATCGTGCCATTCATTCGTCATTTCAATCAGGTATTGACTCATTTGTTTGGCTCTCCAATAAGCATTGTCAATCACTAAAAAGCCTGCATTGAAGATTTCTCGGTGGTAAAAGACACGTCCCCCATAATCTCGGACTGCCGTGACAGGATATCCCTTCAGATCCATTGTAAATAGATCATCAAGTGGCCCTGTCACTACCATATCACAATCCATGTAAATCACGCGTTCTTCTTTAACAAAATCCGAAATAAAGTACCTCAAGAAAACAGTATAAGATATATCTGTCTTGTACTGTTGGATCTGCGAACTCGTAACACGACAATTTACAATGTCACTATCAAAACGAACAAGATGACGATTCATCCCCGTAAACCACTCCTGTGGAAAATCACCATTGATGAGGTAAAAGCGGATATTCCGATGGTGGTAAAGGACTGATTTCATCGTTGCCAAAAACCTGATCTAGATAAGGATAATTGCGTCAAAACAATAGCCCTGTTTTTCTCCACGATGCGGTTGTGGTTTTCAAACTCAAGGATTGGTATTTTTCCGTAATTTGTCGATAAGCCTCACTATTCTCTAAACCATGAAATCGACTATTTGCCAAACATACTTTTAACATCATTTGATAAAGATTGATCGTTTTTTCAAGAGGATATCCCCGGTTGGCTAAAAAGTGCCAATTTTTCCTCCATCATCAAAAACCAAGGCAGGCATCCACTCCCCAGTCCATGTATGAGAGAGACTACTAGTACGTTCTCGATAAGCATATAAACCTTTTATTCAGATAAACCACTCTCTCACTGCTCAAAAAGCCTTGAGGCTCAAGAAATGATCCTCTCCTATTCGATCCTCTGAAAATCGTAACTCATCAAACAAGGAACGTTTGTAAAGTTTCCCCAAGCAGAGAGGAGCGCAAAACTCTTATTAAACTTTGTTTCATAAAGTCCATCAATCAGCTGTACAGGGGTGTAGAGGCTCTCATAATAATCCTGCTCCCCATAAAGAAATAAAAAGGCTCTCGCATCATTAAAAGAGATAATAATTAGCAGCTACTATATCTGCATGATAAGTTATTAGTTTATCATACAGTTCTTCAATATAGGTTTTCTCTATCCAATCATCTGAATCAACAAAAGTCACATACTCACCCGTTGCTTGACGAATACCGACATTTCTTGTATCAGAAATCCCAGTATTTTCTTTTGCAAAGTAGGATATTCTTTTCATCTTTTTTCAAGATACTCTGACAAATCGTATCACTTCCATCTGTTGAGCCATCATTGATGATTAGGATCTCAAGATTTTTGATAGGTCTGCTGAAGAATGCTATCCAAACACTGTCTAAGGTATTTTTCAACGTTATATACGGGTACAATTACACTAACTTTTTCTGTCATTTTTACTTTTTACTTTTATTATTTGGGAAGATATTCTGCAATAAAGGCAGAGAGATCCTTACTCATCATACTTTCTAGTCGTTCTGCAAACGACTTGTTCTGGCCAATCCCACCAGGAAAATCTTTTGCATTGCCAAACGTTGTTCTTCATCTTCAATACGATAACGGATGAGTTTTGCTGATTTCCTCCAACGATTGCATACGGCGCTACATCTTTTTGTCACAATAGATCCAGCCGCAATTACTGCTCCATCTCCAATTGTAACTCCCGCCATAATTTGGACGTTGTTACCAATCCAGACATCATTCCCTACAAGGGTAGGTTTACAGAGAACATGATCATCCGAAATCGGCAAAGACTGATCTGTATAAAATTTTTCTAAGCTCTTAAAAGGATACGTCGTCACCAGGTCAAGAGCATGATTGGCGGTTACAAAGTAGACATTCTGTCCAATAGAGCAATAATCCCTCATGATAACCTTTTCCACCATGATCAAAGTCAACCAACAAAGGAATGCCATAAGTATGTGGTCCCCACAGTTAAAGCTCCATAATCAATTAAATGACGACTTGTGAATTTCTGTTTTGAAATCGAATAAATCTGATCGCAAAATCATAAAGACGCAACTCGAGCGGAATGGTCTGCTGATGCATCCCTTCCCAATAGAATAACCTTCTCCTCATAACAACAGGCAAAGGTGGCTGTCAATTGCTTTATCCGTGGAAAAACAAACGAATCTGATGATTTTCAACATCCCAATATCGCTCGTTATCATGACCTTCTCCACCAATATCTTGGATCTGCCCATCAGGTGACAACCGAAAATAACGCGAATATTGCTTATTCTTATGTGAAAACACACAATACCGACCGACTACAGCTACCATTTTTCCTCATTTCTATCTAACCATATTTTTACATCAATAATTAGTATAAATAGGCTGAAATAGTTGGAAAATCAACCTCCAACCAGCCTTATTACCACGTTATTATTATACCTTATTTCAGATAGTCAATCCATACCTTTAGCTGACATTATCCGTATCTGACGGAAAAGTTGGAGACAAAATAATACAAAAATAGGGGATCTGAACAAATCTTGAAATGTTCTCCACGATCACCCCTATTTCATATTTTTATTTTGTAATTTTTCCAACATTTTTTTCAATGTGTTGGATGGATTTTTCACGACCAAGCAAGTAGATGGTTTCTGGCAATTCTGGTCCATGCATCTCTCCTGAAACAGCGATACGGATTGGCATGAAGAGGTTTTTTTCCCTTTGATACCAGTTTCCTTTTTGGACTGCTTTGATTTGCGGGAAGATATTTTCTACCACAAACTCATCGTCTGACATGGCTTCAAGTTTTTCCTTAAAGGCCTCAAGTACAGTCGGAACCGTTTCACCAGCCATGACTTCTCGCTCAGCTTCTGTCAATTCTGGGAAGTCTGAGAAGAAAAGGTCTGTTAATGGAACGATTTCATCCACTGACTTCATTTGTGGTTTGTAGAGTTCCACCAATTTTTCTCAGCCTTGTCTGTCAAACGTCCTGCTTCTTCGAGGAATGGTTTAGCCATTTCAAAGATGGTCGCAAGATCCGCATTCTTGATGTACTCATTGCTCATCCAGTCCATTTTCTTTTGGTCGAAAGCTGCTGGAGACTTGCTGAGGCGGATTTTCATCAAAGAGCTTGATGAGTTCTTCGCGAGAAAAGATTTCGTCTTCCCCACCAGGGTTCCAACCAAGAAGAGCGATAAAGTTAAAGACTGCTTCTGGAAGGTACCCTTTCTTCCGGTAATCTTCGATGAACTGAAGGGTATTGGTGTCGCGTTTAGACAACTTCTTACCAGTTTCAGAGTTGATGATCAAGGTCATGTGACCGAACTCTGGAGCTTCCCATCCAAGCGCTTCATAAACCATGAGCTGTTTTGGTGTATTGGCAATGTGGTCATCTCCACGGATGACGTGAGAGATTTGCATGTCATGGTCATCGATCACAACGGCAAAGTTATAAGTTGGGTAACCATCTTTCTTTTGGATAACCCAGTCACCACCGATATTGCCACCTTCAAACTCAATATCGCCTTTGACCATATCATGCCACTTTGTAGATACCAGACTCATTCACTGCCAAACGAACCGTAGGGATGATTCCCTGCCGCTTCACGTTCTGCGACATAAGCTGCTTTTTCTTCTTCGCTCATGCCGAGGTATTCGTTGATGTAGCGAGGTGTTTCACCCAGCTGCTTCTTGGCGTTCACGTTCTGCCGCCAACTCTTCTTCTGTCACATAAGACTTTGTAGGCTTTTCCTTCAGCCAAGAGTTGATCGATGTATGTTTTGATAGAGTTCCAAACGTTCAGACTGGCGGTAGTTCTCATGCGTCTCTGGACTTTCATCCCAGTCCATGCCCAACCAACGAAGGTTTTCCAGCTGGGAACGTTCTCCGTCTTCGACGTGGCGCTTTACGGTCCGTATCTTCGATACGGATGATAAAAGGTTCCACCATGGTGGCGCGCATACAAGTAGTTAAACAATGCTGTACGAGCATTTCCGATGTGTAGTAGTCCGGTTGGACTTGGTGCATAACGCACACGAATATCTTTAGTCACGTATGTTTCTCCTAATTGTTCATTGATTCTGGGCTTCTCTCTAACTGGCCCAGGCACTTTTTCACTCTATTATAGCATATCTCTGCATGAGTAGCTTCCTAATCGAGTCGTTCTTCTAGTTCAAAATCAATCGGCAGGGTTGCTAAGAAATGCTCCAACTCCCTGCTCCCCAATAAAACCATTCATGTTTTCCTGGTCCATGGCTGTAGGTGATATCAAAACCGAGGTCCTTCAGATGATCCACAGCTGTATTGTTGGCCTCATACAGAGCATCCTGCTCGCCACACCACGCCCATAAGACCGTCTTTTTATCTGAGTACTTCTCCGCAATGCTTTCCAAGGAGTAAGGACTCGTCGTCCAATCTTCTAGCTCTCCAAAGACCCCTTGCCAATAAGCCTTACTGCCAAGGTCAGTGTCTGCCAGTTGATGTCTCTCAAAGCTAAGAGCACCAGAAAAGCTAGCAGCATGCGAGAAGCGATTGGTTTGAAGGGCCAGTTTGAAAGATCCATAGCCCCCCATCGATAGACCAGCGATAAAGGTTTTCTCCCGCTTCTTGGTCATATTGGGGAAGAAGCGTGCCAAGGTCTTAGGCAATTCCTCTGCGATGGCTGTGTAGTAAGGATAACCATACTGGGTATCCGTATACCAACCATTATTGGTATTAGGCAAGACAACAATCAGATTGGTCGAACGTAGGATCCGTTCTACATTGGTCCGTTTCAACCAGGAGTACTGATTGCCATTCATCCCATGAAGGAGATAGAGGACCGGGATATCTTGATCATCCGGATTTTTCACCCTGAGATCCATCTGGGTAGAGGACGTTGATCCCCACTCCATTGCGAGCGCTTCTGAATAGTATTCAATCTGCATTACTGCCATCTATCTTTCCTCACTATTTCTTTCTTTTTCTTGACAAGAAAAAGCCGACGATCGACTTTTCCTCTTATCTTAATCCTAGCGTACTTCCATGACGACTGGCAAGATAGCTGGTCGACGTTTGGTCTGGTCAAAGAGGTACTTGGCCAAACTATCACGAACAGCACCCTTGAGCTCACCCCAATCGAAGCTGTCCTGAGCTAAGTATTCTTCCACACTTTGGTTGACAATCTCTGCACTTTCGCGCAAGATATCGCGACTCTTCTTCACATAGATAAAGCCACGGGTGTGAACTTTTGCCTTCGAGATAATGCGTTTCTCACGACGGTTAACTGTTATAGCCACAATAAAGATCCCATCTTCTGAAAGGACTTTCCGGTCACGGAGAACGACATTCCCAACATCTCCAATGGCATTCCCATCAATGAGGACATCTCCTGCAGAGACGCTACCAGCTGGGACGAAGTCCCCATTGTCATATTCCATGATGGAGCCTTTTTTCGGAATGAAGATATTTTCAGGTAAAATCCCCACTTCCATAGCAAGCCTTGCATGGGCATCCAATTCACGGTATTCCCCTTGGATTGGGAACAGATAGTTCGGACGCAGTAGGTTGATCATCAACTGCAGATCACGCGCATTTCCATGTCCTGATACACGCAAGCTTTGAGTAATCTGTTTGACGACTCCTCCTGCTTGGTAGACCATGTTTTCTACACGTGCCATAACCGCTTCTTTGGCGATAGATGGAGTTGTTACGATATAGACCAAGTCACCATCCTTGATTTCGACATAGCGGTGACGGCCAATGGACATCTTACGAAGTCCGTTGATCGGCTCACCCATCCGCCCCGTTTCAAGAATAATCAATTCATGATCCTCAAAACGAGACATTTCTTTTGGCTTGATCAATAATTTTTCGTTGGCCAAAGAAAGCTTATTTAACCGAATCCCTGTCCGGACGATATTTTCTACGTCAAATCCAGTCAAAACAACCCGACGCCCTGTCTCTGCAGCTGCATCAAAGACCTGCTGGATCCGTGATAGGTTACTAGCAACAGCAGCAACAATGACCCGGCCATCCCAGTCCCCAATGGTATCCAGGATTTCATCTCCAACTTCTTGCTCGCTAGCCACTTGAACAGTGCTGTCAGCATTAGCAGAATCACTCAAGAGAGCTAGCACGCCTTCGAGTCCAATCTCTGCCAAACGAGCAAAGTCTGTCGCATAAAACTCACTCGCTGTCTGGTCAAACTTGAAGTCTCCTGTATAGACGATGTTGCCCTCAGGAGTCTTGATGACAATTCCTAAACTTTCTGGAATAGAGTGGGTTGTCTGGAAGAAGGAAACCACGGTTCCTCCAAAATCGATTTCTGAATTGGCATCGATCACATGGAAGTCATTGAACTTCTTGACACTGTCGTTGCCCTTGACAAAGAGCTTGGCCAACTCGACGGTCAACTCCGACCCAAATACTGGAACTTTAGCCTCCGCTAAAAGATAGGGAAGAGCTCCGATGGCATCCGCATGCCCGTGTGTTAAAAAGACTCCTGCGATACGATCGCTATTCTCAAAGAGGTATTCCATGTTGGGAATAACAACATCGACCCCTAGTTGCTCATTTTCTGGATACTTGAGACCAGCATCCAAAACAAAAATAGAGTCATTTACTTCAGCTATGTAGAGGTTTTTCCCGTTTTCACGGACTCCACCTAAAGTAATCAACTTAATGTTACTCATGTTTTCTCCTTTATGTGATGGTTCATACTTACGGTCCTTGGCTCACCAAGTCGAATTACAGTTTTGCAAATTTCTTGCATATCTAGAACATTATACTATTTTTCACGATTTTTTTCAAAAGTCAGATCAAACAAAAGAGGCTGGGACAAAAGTCCTAGCCTCTCAATTTTCTTTTGGATTGTCGAGCAAGACGCAGTGGTTGGAGTGGGTCTACTACGCTGATTTCATCAACTTTACAGCCCCTACTCAATCTGTGCGGAGTGGGACGACGAAATCGAATTCTAACGAATTACCGATTTCTGTCCCATCTCACTTTATTAAGAACCAAGACGACAGCCTAGAATGTCAGCTTGCTAAAGAGACACTAGTCCGAACGATAGTCATTTTTCTTATTCTCAATCACCCGTATCGCTGCCTTAATGACGTGAAACTCATTTAGCAGTTCTTCTAGGTGGTGATAATTCCGATCGCTAAGCGCCCCCTTCTTAAGGGTTTGGGACAAGCTATAAAATCGATCGACATGCTCATCAATATTGGCCAGCAATTCTTTGGCTTCTTTTAAGCGATAGCGATTTAGAAGCTTGCTTTGACTATGTTTATAGGCGAGCACATTCTCACGATGAATATCTTGACAGACTTCCTTCTGCTCTTCATCCACCGTCAAATTGACCGCTTGGAAGCAAGTAATAAATTCTCGATTCTTCAGATCACACACAAAGACGACACCGTCCTCTGCTACATAGGCTTCCGTATCGGGCCGTTGATCAAAACTGCTATCAAAATGATGAAGCGAGGGCACGTGTTGATTGACCCAGCGTCTCAACTGCTCTTCATCGACCCCAAATCGTTCCATTGCTCTTTCTTTAAAGTGATCTCGACAGCTATATTCATGTGCATATGGCAATCCCACTGCCCTCACCTCGACTTTCTACCACGACAGACAAAAAGACCTCCAGTCTTACGGGACTAGAGGTCTGGTCTGCTTCACTGACAAGAGGCGATTAACCATTTAGGCTAACGAAAACAACAGTTATGATTTTCATTTCTTTTCATGGTACGTTTTCACATACCAGTGGTTTTCTTTGCAATTTCTCTTTCAGTTTTGTTACAAAGCACTCAGTTGAGCATACCGAAGTTCGAAAACCATCTAAAGCTTCCACTACTATTTCCACGTATTTCAATGTCATTTAGTAAGTTAAGCAGACTTACTTGACGGCTCAACTGATTTAACATTTCCGACGTTCTGGCTTTTTTATAAAAAGCACGATCAAGTGTCAGCGAAGGCAAACCTAAAACGAAGTAACCTAATGTATGAATCTATAAGGCATTGGTATCAACCCCTTCTCCCTTATCTTCACCTATAGTATACTCCTTTAATATCAGTATTGCAAGCGATTACACGCTGAAACTAGTTTCTAAATTTACTCAAAGAAACGGTAGTAATCAGTCAAGGCCATCTTAGCCTTTTCCTCTTGATTCAAGTCCTGGATAATCTTTCCATCCTTCATGACAATCAAGCGATTCCCGTACTTGAGCGCATCCTCCATATGATGAGTAATCATCAAGGCAGTCAGTCGATCCGTTTTTGACAAAATCGATCCGTCAGCTCCATCAAGGCCTGACTCGTCTTGGGATCTGAGGGTGCACTGTATGTTCATCCAAAAGCAAGAGTTCTGACGCTTTTAGGGGTAGCCATCAACAAGCTCAGAGCCTGACGTTGTCCACCAGATAAGAATTCTACCGACGTATCGACATGCCTCTCTAAACCATTGCCGATCTGGCTCAAAACCTCTTTAAACTCGTCTTTGTACTGGTCAAGGACGAGGAACCAAGCCCCCGCTTTTTCTCCTCGGAATTTTGCAATCAGGAGATTTTCAGCCACTGTCATACGTGGGAGCTGTCCCCATCTTTTGGATCTTGGAAGACACTGGGATAAGTATTTGGCCCGTTTTTTTCCGGACCATAGTGAGTCACATCCTCTCCCTTGATCAAGACTTGACCACTGGTCAGAGGAAGGGTCCCAGCCAAGGTGTTAAAGAGGGTTGATTTCCCAGCACCATTGCCCCCAAGAATGGTGATAAAGTCATGCTCATGAATCTCCAAAGAGACATTGTCCAAAATGACTTTTTCTTCATTCAAGCCATTGTTCACCACGATGGTGGCATTTTTTAATTCTACAATTGCGGTCATTTGCTGAGTTTGACTCCTTTCAGCAGTTTCTCTTTAAAGGTTGGAATCATGAGACAGATAGCCAAGATGATAGCACTAAAGATACGGATGTAGCTGGTATTGACCCCAATAGCAATCACAGCCCAAATCAAGAATTGATAAATGATCGATCCAATAACGATACTGAGTAAACGTTCTGCTAAGGTCAGTTTTGAGAAAAGGACCTCTCCGATAATCAAGCTAGCCAAGCCAACGACGATGACCCCGATCCCTCGAGAAGCATCTGCATAGCCTTCTTGCTGGGCCATCAAGGCACCTGACAAGGCAATAATCCCATTGGAAACCACTAGCCCCATCAACTCCATCCAGCTGGTATGGATCCCAAAGCTTTTAGCCATCTCAGGATTGTCCCCTGTCGCAATATAGGCCTGCCCCAGTTTAGTATCTAAAAAGAAGAGCATAGCAGCAATCACCAGGGTCACAAAGATGATCCCGATGATAATCTCGTTTCACGCCACTCGCGATAGGGAATCATATCTTGGATTTTTGAGTATCCGAGTAAAGCCCAGGTTGGCCCTGTTGCATCACAAAGAGAATGACTGAGTTACAGGAAGTCATCACCAAAAATCCCTCGATAACAGCGTCGGAATCTTCCTTTGGTATAAAGAAGACCTGTAGCTAATCCAGCCAAACACCCTGCACCAATGGCCGCTAGGGTGGCTAGTAAAGGGATGAACCTTTGGTGATCAGAGTTACCGCAACGGCTCCTCCTAATGGGAAAAGGAGCCCTCTGTGGTCATATCTGGAAATCCAAGATACGGAAGGTCATAAAAGATCCCTAGTCCTCTAAAATAGCCCAGATCAAGCCTTGTGAAATAATCGAAATAAGCATATCTTTGTCCTAACTATTGTAAATATCCTCTATTGTATCATCATTGCAAGACGTGATTTCAATGCTTTCAAGAAATATCAAAAGGCCCCCACCTCTAGAGCGAGGCCTCCTTGAGGAAAACTAAACCATTTACGATCCTAGCGGGAATCGTTGGTGTTCTACCACTTGTTTAGTCTTCGTTTTTCTATGTCTTGCAAGACCAGCAAGTCCTACCAAACCAAGAGCAAAGCAGCTTAACAATGCAAAAGCAGAAGGATTTGGTTTCATCAGTTTCAGGAAGCGCTGGAAGCTTATGGTGCCACAGAGAACTCTGTTTTGGTCTTTCATAGTTCTGGGTTGGTTCTGGTTTTGGCTCTGGTTTTGGCTCTGGTTTTGGTTCTTGGTTTGGCCCTGGTTTTTTGCCTGAGTTGGAACAGCGTTCTTTCTATAAAGAATAGTTGTCACAAAAATCCTTGCTATCAGCTAGCTCAATCCAGTGATTGCATCAACTACAAGTGGACTTGCAGTGTAGCCTTCGATTACTGGTGAAGTCACTGCATCAAAAGTAGTATCGTTATTATCTGCTACCCAAGATGTCGCACTCAATACTTCGTTTGTCTCAGGATTCACCATTACCACTGGACGGAAGGTAACTGGTCACGTGATTCTGGTGCCAAAGTTTCTCCTGTAATCGCGTCTTTATAGTGAATAGTTTCGTTAACTACTTTGGTTTTCTTGACGAGGGACAGCTTGAAGTTCAAAAGAATGGTGGTGTGCACCAATCGATCTGGATCTGTTGATTATTCGGATCTACAGTTCCTGCAGTTGCATCGTATCCATAGACTGTTTGGCCTTCTTTTTATCTTGTAACCAGTTGATTGGGAAGTTCAGTCGCACCGCCTTGTTGTATCCTGCGATCATTCTTAGACCACTTCTGAAAGTACTCCACCATCTTTATCCACGCAACTGAATGCGACCAAGCTTTTATAATAAACATCAAACTTGTAATTCAAGGCACCATCAGATCAACGGTGGTAGATTCAATTTCTTTTACAAGTGTAGTGTCCTGGAACCACTGGAGATGCGAATCGGAGGAGTAGCAGTTTCTGAATTTGAACTGCATCAGTAGCCAAAGCAGTTACTTCCTCTGTTTCTTCATCTCTAAACAAAAGTGCACTACGTGCGCGAAATCGCGGGTATCACTCGCAAGACTTGGTCTCACACCACGGGAGCAATTAGCATCTGTCAAAAGCACGACGCGAACGAGCTCGTGGTACATTTGGCTCATTATCTTGCACTGGAGTCGCACTGACAAACTGCCAACGTTGCGCAGACATTTCCTCCAGTTACCAAGTTAACAAGAACAACCGCTCGAATACAACACGTTCACGTACCGGTTTTGGTACTTTTCACGCCGCTCAGCCTTTGCACATAGTAAGTAATGTATGTCGGTAACCACGACTTTGAATCTTATCAACAGTCTTCGGCCAATTTATGTATTGGATCTGTTGATCGTAAGGTTTTGGAGTTGGATCCGGATCTTCCTACAGGTACGATACGTTCAGCAACAACAGTAATTTGGTCTACTTTGGCATCAGTCGAAGTTCTTGTTTGAAGCACTGCATGTCACTTACCAATTCATAACCCCACGATGGAGTTCATTGATCTTATTAGGTGCTGTACAATCACCACCTGATTTACCATTTACAGTATCACGATCAACCTCAACATTACCTTTTTTCATATTACTTGATGATCGCTTTTGAGCATCTTCATATGTTACGACTTCTACAGTATCTGCAGTTCCTGCCACACCAGTTTTAGCTGGATTACCAATTTATCTGCTGTAGCCCTGATCACTGGTGATGTTACTGCATCAAGGTGTCATCATTTGTAGTCCATTCACGGTAATCAATGGACCTGTTACCAAGTTGACATATGTAGCGTTTGAAGTGAAGTGTTTCTGCTACATCATCTTTCGCTTTAACCATCTTCGTAAACATATTTAACCGTATGAGTCACATCATCTTTATTGACTACATCCTTAACTGGATCTGGCCATTTGGTGTGTCTGGTCTTTTGGATCACTGGTTGATCTGGATTTGGTTTTGTTTATCTGGACGATGGTCTGATGCGTTCGCGAAGGGTAATCTGAACTCTTGGTCAACTGTCGATCAAAGTCGAAATTTTGTTTGAAGCATTTGTAGCCATCATACCAACTCATAACTTATGTTTGTAAGCTGAAATCTTAGTCGCTGTGCTATAGTCAATGCTCACCTGATTTACCTACTACTGCATCACGGCTCAATTCGACATTACTTTCGTATATACTTGATGAGCGCTTTGACATCTTCACATATGTTACAACTTTACAGTATCTGCAGTTCTTTAACACCAGTTTTAGCTTGCTACCAATTTATCTGCTGTGAGTCTTGATCACTGGGTGATGTTACTGCATCAAAGGTGTCATCATTTAGGTCCACTCCGGTAATCAATGTGACTCTTACCAGTTGACATATGTGGTGTGTTGAAGGAAGTGTTTCTGCACATCATTTTCGCTTTTGAACCATCTTCGGATATATTTAACCGTAATGAGTCACATCATCTTTATTGACTACATCCTTAACTGGATCGCCATTTTGTGTGTTTGTCTTTGGATCTACTGGTTGATCTGGATTTGGTTTTGGTTTATCTGGATCGATTGTCTGATGCGTTCGAAGGGTAACTGTGAACCTTGGTCAACTTCTTTCATCAAAGTCGAAATTCTGTTTGAAGAATTTGTGAACCATCACTACCAATTCACAACCTTGGCGTTTGTAGGCTGAAATCTTAGTCGCTGTGCTATAGTCAATTCCACCTGATTTACCTACTACTGCATCACGGCTCATTCGACATGACCTTTTTCATTCACATATTTGATCATGCACGTTGTGCATACGTACAGTTACTGTCACCAAAGTTCATGTTGTTTCTCCACTCCTGTTACAGCTGGTTCTACCTTGTCAGCTGTATATCCCTTATATGAGGAGTCAAGACAGAATCAAATGGTACAAAGCTGAAGTCCACTACTGTAATCATTGCCTGTTACCGTTGTAAGCGTTTGAAGCGGAGTGTTTTCTGCACTCATCTTTCGCTTTTGAACCATCTTCGTAAACATAATGAATTGTACGGTTACATCTTCTTTATTGACTACATCTTAACTGATCTGGATTTTGGTGTGTCTGGGTCTTTGGATCAACTGTTGATCTGATTTAGCTGGTTTATTTGATCGATTGGTCGATGTGTTCATGAAGGTAACTGTAAACTCTTGGTCAACTGTTGCATCAAAGTCGAAGGTCTTGTTTGCAGAATTAGTGGCATTATTTATAACTCATACCCTGTTTGTAGCTGAAATCTAGTCGCTGGCTATAGTCAATGCCTACCTGATTTACCATTGACCATCATGACCAATTCTAATTACCTTTTTCATGATATTATTGATGATCGCTTTTGAGCATCTTTCATATATGTTACAACTTCACAGTATCTGTTGCTCTTAAGCTTCATACCAGTTTTAGCCGGTATTACCAATTTATTTGCTGTTCTTGGATCGGTGATGTTACTGCATCAAAGGTGTCATCATTTGTAGTCCATTCACGGTAATCAATGTGACCTGTCGTTGACATGTAGCGTTTGAAGGAAGTGTTTCATCTTCGCTTTTTGAACCATCTTCGTAGACATTTAACCGAATGAGTCATCATCTTTATTGACTACATCCTTAATTGGATCTGGCTCAGTGTGTCTGGTTCTTGGATCTACTGGGTTTATCTGGATTTGGTTTTGGTTTATTTGATCGGTTGCCTACGCGTTCGCGAAGGGTGAACTGGAACTTGGTCAATTGTCAAGAATAAAGTGTGAAATTTGCTTGAAGCACTTGTGAAGCCATATTTACCAACTCATAACTCATGTTTGTGGTGAACTGTAGCCGCTATATCAATCGCTCACCTGATTTACCACTACTGCATCGGCTCAATTCGACATTACCTTTTCGTTGACATATTGATGGCGCTTTTTTATCTTCTTGTTACAATTCTACAGTATTCGCGTTCCTGCTCACACCAGTTTTAGCGGTATCATCATTTATCTTGCTGTGTAGCCTTTGATCTGGTGTTACTGCATCAAAAGTGTCATCATTTGTGTCCCTCACGGTAATCAATGTGACCTGTTACCGTTGATATATGAAGTTGATAGTGAAGTGTTTCTGCACATCATCTTTCGCTTTTGAACCATCTTCAGATTATTATTTAACCGTACGAGTCATATCATCTTTATTGATCATTATCCTAACTGGATCTGCCATTTTGGTGTGTCTGGCCTTGGATCTACTGGTTGATCTGGATTTGGTTTTTTACTATCTGATCGATTGGTTCATGCGTTCGCTAGGGTAACTGTGAACTCTTGGTCAACTGTCATCAAAGTCTAGGGTCTTGTTTATAGAATTAGTGAAGCCATCATTTACCAACTCATAACCTTGGCGTTTGTGTTGCAATCTTATCAGTTGTGCTGTAATCAATTGTCACCTGATTTCCAGTGACCTCATCGTGACTCAATTCGACATTACCTTTTGTTGACATACTTGATGAGCGCTTTTACATCTTTCTACATATGTTACTATCTTCACAGTATCTGCCGCTCCTGTTTTCACATTCAGTTTTAGCCGTACTACCAATTTATCTGCTGTGTAGCCCTTGGTCACTGGTGATGTTACTGCATCAAAGGTGTTACCATTTGTAGTCCACCTCACGTAATCAATGACCTGTCATAAGTTGACATATGTAAGTTTGAAGAAGTGTTTCTACCAATATCTTTTCGCTTGGAACCATCTTCGAGACATGTTTAACGTACGAGTCCATCATCTTTGTTGACTACATCCTTTAACTGGATGTGGATTTGTGTGTCTGGGTCTTGACTACTGGTTGATCTGGATTTGGTTTGTTTATCTGGATTGGTTTGATGCGTTCACGAGGGTAACTGTGAACTCTTGGTCAACTGTCGATCAAGTCAAAGTTCTTTGTTGGTCGCATCTGAGAGCGCTTCATCGCTAACAAGTTCATAACCATGTTTCAAAATGTCTTATCAGTTGTAATTCAATCGTTTCACCTGATTTACCTTGACCTCATCGCGACTCACTGATTATTACCTTTTCGTTGACATACTTGATGAGCGCTGAGCATCTTTCACATTGTTACAACTTCTACAGTATCTGTCATCTTGCCGCTACCAGTTTTTAGCGGTACCAATTTATCTGCTGTGTAGCCTTGGATCTGGTGATGTTACTGCATCAGGTGTCATCATTGTAGTCCACTTACTCGGTGAATCAATGACCTGTTAATGGGTTGACATATGCAGCGTTAGTGAAGTGTTTTTCTAAGCATCTTTCGCTTTGAACCATCTTCGTAGACATATTTAACCGTACGAGTCACATCATCTTTTTTGATCAATCATTAACTGGATCTGGCCATTTTGGTGTGTCTGGATCTTTTGGATCTACTGGTTGATCTGATTTGGCTTTGTTTATCTGGATCGATTGGTTCGATGTTCTCCATGAAGGGTAATGTGAACTCTTTTTGGTCAACTGTCGCATCAAAGTCAAGTTCTTGTTGGTTGCGATTCGATAGCCATCACAACAAGTTCATAACCTTAGGTTTGTAGTTGCATCTTATCAGTTGTGCTATAGTCAATCGCTTCACCCTGATTTACCATTAATCATCAGACTTAATTAGCAGCATCTTTTCGTTGACATACTTGATGATCGCTTTTGAACTTGTTTGACAACGACAATTTTAGTATCTCTACGATGCATTCAAATCGTCTTTTTGGTTCGTTGACCGTTTGACGTGCCTCATCGTATCCATGGAATAACTTGCCCTTGTTTGATTTCAAACTGTTGAGCAGTTGGGACTTTGTAAACCATGCACGAGTAGGTCCGATGGATCGTTAGCATACTGGTTATGAGTGACTTGATCAAGACTTGATGTCACCAGATGGTGTAATATAGTTACCTTGTTCATCAACCAATACAACTGACGAGTTTCTTGTACCATACATCAAAGTTAAAATCATCCAAATGGTCTGGATCAACAACTAAGGCTTAATACTACTTTATCTGCATAATATCCAGAAGGATCGGCGTCATGATTTTAAACTCATAATCTGGCTTCGACGTTCCTCTCCCTGCTACAGGAAACTTCCTCTTTACTGTAGTTGCGTCGTCTAGCAATGTATGCTGCTAAAGAAGTATTGTTCTGAGCTTTTAGAAATTCAATATTAAACCCTCCATTAGGATTGTCGGTTGCATTTTCTAAATCAAACCTGGAACTTTTTGTCAATAGTATTTATCTTTTCAGAATCTGTAGTCGCTTCATTGATTTTTCTTCTGTAACTTCAGATTTTGTTTTTCCTCAGATTTTCTGATTTTTTAGTAGCTACTTCACTTCAACTGTATCTTCTTTTACTTCTTCCACTTTAGTTTTTGCTTTCTCTTTTCGTCTTTTAGTCTGAGCAGTGTTTCATCTGTCTTTGAATCAGTAGCGACAGCTTTTCAGTATTTTCAAAGTTTAGGGCTTTTGATGACAAGATAGGTTTTGCAGAATAAGTTACAGAAGGTTGAGAACTTTCAGTAGTTTCAGATTCTCTTTAGCCACTTCTGAAACAAGAGTTGTTGAAGAATCCAGGCATCCACTTTAACTCTGTATCCGCAGATGCAATCGTTGTTCCAGCTAATCAGGATCCACAAGACCGATGCTACTCCAACAGAATATTTTACGAATTAAATCGTTGTTTTCATCAAATTTTTTTTTCTCCTTTTTAATAGTGGCAATGTATAGTTGTCTTCATTCTTTGTTCCAAAAGCGCAACTACACTGTGCACCATAAACAAATTATTTTTCTACTAAATTCATTGGTCGACGAAAGTCTCCACGTATGTTACAACAGGTTTGCCCGTACCTCGTTTATTTAAAGTTGCGGAAGTTTTGCGAGTTGCAACAGTAACTGCCTCAGGTTGAACTTTGGGATCTTAAGAACCTTGGAGTTTCAACTGTTTGATTCAACAGTACGAACCTGTTCTAGTTCGGCATTCGTTCTTCTTCGCTTCAACCTTAGGTGCTGAACTTGGTTCCTCTACTACTGTAGCTGGATCAGCTACTGGTGTTGTTTCAGTAGAACTGGAGTCTCACTCTTGCTGACAAGTTTACCACCAGTGTTCAGGTTATCGACGATTAGCTGTATTAGAATTAACAGGTTGGACAGGCCTCATCTTGGTCTACCACTTTACCAATTCTCCATGAAGGTAAGTAATACTTGTCTTTAGGTTTACATAAGCTGTTCTTTCAAATGTAATCTTACGAGATTGTCTTTGAAGATCTTTTTCCACTCTTTCTTCTTGGAGCGGATAGTTTGGGTTGCTGTACGTTCCAACCTTCATATCTAACTTCTTTTGGCCAGCTAGCTGGATCCTCAGGTGTTACTGGAACACCAGGAATTGTTCGGATCTGAGGAGTAACAGGTTCAACCGTTTCAAGAGTCACTACAAACTCTGATCAACCGACATTCGTATTTCAAAATGTTTGTCTGTAGTATTTGTAAAGTTATCTTTCGATTAGCTTATAGCCGTTCTTCATAGGTTGTGATTCTGTAGTTGTACTATAATCGATAAGGAATCACTCTGTCCTTCCAACTCATCTGCAAGCTCAATATTAGTCACGTTAACGTACTTTCGACACTTTGCTTTTGTTTATCTTGTTTATAAACTGCTAATAGTTTTATAATTAGTGATCAATTGGGTTCAATATTACGCCATTTATTGTTTCAGGAAACAATTGCGACTTGATCACGTTACCTTTGTCTTTTAATGCTTGTGGATTAAAGGTTACTGTTGACGGTAGTTTTAGTTCACTGCTGGCCAGGTTCACTTGAAGAGAGAATCAGCTGTAGTCTCTCAACTTCGGGAGATACATTTGTATCATAGGTTGTTTTGCTTTTGTCGTCCCTGCTAGTTGCCAGCCAGTATCTCCAATGCATCTATCAATATAGGAACAACATGTTCCGTCTTGGGTCACGCTGGGAATTCGTCCCCATTTGTTGTTAAATTTTTCATTTGATTGATCTGGTCGGTTGCAACTTAGGAGGCGTTTCTGAGGATTGGACAACAACTTTTAGCCATTTAGCGTCCACAATTGGTGTACCGTCTTGGTGAATTTTGAATAGTATTGGTATGCGTTGCGTGGGATTAATACTTGTTCCATTTGATACAAATGTTTGACGGTTGGGGCTGTTGGATCAATACCATTGTCTTATCTGTCGCAAGAATCGCCAATTGAAGAAGATCTCATCCGAACAGACGCTGAAAAGCTTGGACTGATTTCTCGCTTTTTCCACCAGTGCTTGAATCTGCGATTTCTGGCTGCCCCTGCCTTTGAACATCCGGTCCATACGGAAACTCATTTTATTTTTACTACAACATCTCTCTACCATCTTGTTAAGCGAATAGATCGTATAAGGCAGCACCTTCGGTTTACACGAGTTCCAGCTGGACCATTGAACTCAACATGATTTCCTGACGCCTTTGGATCCGTTAGAAATATAGAGATACTACACGCTGCCCAGTTCTGTTCTGGATTGCTCTTGAGCACTCCAAGCGGAAGCTTTCACTCTGTACTTCACCCGTTGAACGTCCTTCAGCATTGTGCACGCATTGAGCGAAACGTAGAGAGGATTATTAAATTGGAAGACTACGTTAGTACTTGAACCAAGTGGCACAGAAACAAGTTCAGCATGCAGTCTGTATTATCACCACGAACATCTACAATTGAACTCTTTGTTAGCTTGGAATACTAATGCCGACTCTTTCCGACGTTTGTTTGAATCTCAAATTAATGACATCATCCCATGGATTAGCTCCACGGTTATCCATTTGAACGCGGAAGGTCGGCATAGTCATCTAATAAAATGGAACCGCTTTTCGTTCAGACCGATATAGTTATATGCATTGTAACTACCAGAGGGCCTCCACCACTTCGGACCTTTTCCCACAGAGTGGAAGGTTGCATGATGATACCAACACAACACGTGAGTTACTCACGAAATCAATTGCCGTCTCGACCTTGTTTCTCAAAACGAACTTCGAGAATTAGAACCAGCTGTGAAGGTTTGCATTATTTCCGAAGATCAATCCATCACGACCAGTGAAATTGAAGCTTCGTATGTTCTCCAATAGTAAGACTACCTTTTCCATTTCGACGGAAAGCACTACCTGTTCCGTATCCCCCAACGGTCTCAGATGAGTCACACCATCTCCCCAGGAGCTCAGTTGCCATGGAAATTGCTTTGACCAATACTTCGTGTTTAGAGTAAGTTTCTGAATTTTTACCTGTAACAACTGTTCCTCCATTTCTCCATGAAGATACCAGCATTATGATAACGGGCATCTTCTGCTCCATTATTCGTATTCATATTAATTGTGAGACTTGCCCATCATTAACACGAACAGTTGAGTCACCTGCAAGGTTGATAGCATCCTCCCTGTGAAGAGCGATTCAACGTCAAGCTTTGCCCCATCAGCAACTGTGATAGATTTTGCACCGCGAATATTTGCTTTCACGTATCGTACAAAACTGAATGCAAGCATCCAACAACATTCCCTCGTTGCACATACTGAGTTTGGACCGTTTGCTGGCACGATAACTATCACACCCAGGTGTTGTGCCTTTACGATTACGATGACACCCACCTCAGATGATTAGACTTGATTTTGATAACCAGATGCAGGAGTTGATCGCAACCGTACGGTCAACTGAATTCGGCACGACCATTATCAGTATTACCATTGTCTCAGTCGTTATGATGTTTCGAATGGTGATATTCTGAATAGAATTATCATTCAATGCAGAACAAAACCATTCCAGTTTGAAACCACGTGAAGTTACCACCACTATTACGAAAACCACTTGTACCTGTAGCCACGAGACAGTTTTGCTGGTTCGCTGTAGCTTCCTTCCCTGATTCCCTTATCACCTCTCATGTTGCGAATCAGCCACAGGTTGCACAACTGCCGCAACATTGTACTAGTTAGCAGACGATTCTCTGTGACCGGTTTTGAGTGAGCACCCTTTTGTCCGATGTCGCTCACTCAGAAATTACATCTGAACATCGAGTCGTTAAGGATTTTCAACTCATCGCGCCGCCAAACCGTCTGAGAACTAGTCAAGAACAAGGTTGTTCCTAACAATACGG
>BNJU01005153.1_pt1 | contig 28277 bp, 22 predicted proteins | sample 8539281 | NCBI WGS metagenome assembly BNJU01 (sample SAMD00202456, study PRJDB9452) | human saliva metagenome | isolation source: human saliva | place: Japan
CGCGCACCATTCCTGGTGCGCGGCCCCGCGTTGTTTCACGGGAATTGTGCGTGAAACAAGTGGTTCTTGGCGGCTCGCGTTGCTATTGATGGGCGTCGCTCGATGCGTTGGGCGTGGGTGATGCATGGGACGTGAGTGATGCTCTGCGCGTGGGCGACGCTCTGGGCGTTGCTGATGATGGGCACTCACTGTTGGTGTGCACCCGGGGCGCCAATGCTTCGCACGTGAACCCGCTTATCGGAGCCTGGGCCTCCTAATCCGCACGTAAACCCGCTTATCGGAGCCTGGGCGAGGCTGCCCACGTACGGAACAGCGGGTTAACGTGCGGACAAGCGGGTTAGTGCTCCAGATAGCGGGTTCCCGTGCGTGAGCGAATCCGTCGCGGTGTAGACGTGCGCGGCCCCCGCCAGCAAGAACCGCCCCGTAGAACGGTAAGAACCGCCCCGCAGAACGGTTCCCACAGAGGAAACCTATCGGCTAGCCGCAGTGACGAACCCCGCCTCCTGCGGCGTCGTGCCGAGGCGCGCGGCGATGAGTTCCTTGTCTTCGTCGGACGCGAGGTCGCGGACCCACGAGGCGTAGGTGGCCTCGTCGGCGTGGACCTCCTGGGTGAAGGGGTTGCGCCGCTTCGTGACGATGACTCGGACGTGCGCGACGAACATCCACACGTTCGCGATGAGCGCGACCGCCGAGACGATGAACAGCGCCCAGGGGTTGTGGGAGCTGCGGTGGGCGAATATCGAATCCTGCATGAAGTGCGGGAACGTGAGCACGACGCCCGACCACAGCGTGAGCGTGTACGCCCGGTACTGGATCCACGCGCCTCGCCCGAACGACATGAGCGCGGGGATCGTGCACGCCGCCAGCAGCGCCACGCCCGAGTACCACGCGCGGTCCGCCAGGCAGTTGTACACGTACGCGAAGTTCCACAGGTCGTAGGCGATGATCCACCCGATTGTCAGGTCGCCCCAGACGAGGGCGCGCTCCTTGCCCTTGGACACGAAGATGCCGACCCAGCCCGAGATCGCCAGCAGGTTGAGGATCCCGGCGATGCCGTTCATGATGTTCCACGGCCCGCCCCACGTGACCATCCCCTGCGAGGGGTCCACCCCGTGAATCCCGTAGCACTGGAAGTCGCGCACCACGGCCTCGGCGATGTTTACCGCAAGGATGATGGGTGGGATGAGCAGGTACCAGCGGTTGTGCCGCAGCCTCGGGAATACTTGGAGGGCGACGAGGCAGAGGGAGCCCGCCAGCGCCGAGTACTGTTTCACGATGGGGAACCAGCCGGCCGAGGCCGTCCCCGCCGTTGAGTGCGGCCACCAGAAGATGGTGAGGGCGACCGGCACAGCCACGAAGAGCGCGAGGACGACCCACATGTTGCGCTGAGCGAGCCACGCCGCGCCCGCGAGCAGCGCGATGACGACGAGGAGCATCGCGTAGTCCCACCACTGGCCGACCTCGAAGAAGAACAGCGTCGGGTAGGCCGGGGGGAGTGATGTCGCCCATTATCGTTGTTCCTTGCCCCAGTTCGGCAGGTAGCTGCGCTCCATCTTTTGGCGGATCTGCTCCTCCCAGGAGAACTCCGGCTCGCGCCAGCCGTCGAAGTAGGAGGCGTCGATCTCGGAGGCCCACGGGCTGTCCGCGCCGGTCGGCGGCCAGGAGGGGTCATCGGTGACGGGCGGGCGGATTTCGGCGACGGCGGGGGCGGACCGGCCGTAGCGGAACCACTGGGTGTAGGTCTCCTCGAAGAGGGGAGTGTTGTCGTGGCGGCCGGCGGGCGTGCCCGAGTTGAAGAATCGCCCGCCGAGCATGCCTCGCATGAAGCGGCCCGTGAGGTGCTGCTTCTTTTTGAACTCGAGGACGCGCTTGACGTAGAGGTTTTGCAGGTGGGTCATGCATCCGCCGATGAATTCGATGTTGACCCAGTTCAGAGCTTTCATGGCGGGGGAGGCGGGTTCGTAGCCGATGCGCCAGTGGTTGATGAGGCGCGTACGCTCGCCCGACAGGGGCACCATGTAGAGGCACCAGGCGGCGGCGAAGTGCGACATGCCGGGGAAGCGGAACGCGTAGGATCCGGGGGCCTTGGGCGGGTTTCGTGTCGACCCACTGGACCATGTACTTGCCGGGTACGACGTCCGCCCACTCCATGGACATGCCGTGGAAGTCGAAGGCGGCGATGTCGCCGGGCATCATCGAGTCGGGCTGCTGGAATTCCTCCTGGATCTCGTAGGAGTTGAAGAAGGGGAGGCGCGCGAAGACTCGCTCGAGGAACTCCGAGGAGAAGGACCCGGACTTTTCGGCACCGATCTGTTTGAAGAGCCGCCACACCGCGTAGGCGGGCGCGTCGATTGTGATCGCGTAGGTGGAGGAGTATCCGTTGTCGTAGTTCGCGTCGATCAGGTCGTCGCCCGGGTAGCGCCAGGCTTGTTCCTCGGGCGTGGCTTTGCCGCTGAGCTGGCTGAAGGCGTACATGCCGCCCAGGAGCGCGGCGCTCCCCGCGAGGGCGGCGCAGCAGAGGGTGCGATGGGATCGGGCGTTACGGGTCATGGGTCCTCCTCCTTGAGGAATTGACGAGGGGCGCTTCCGCTGGTGCGGAGTGTGGGGGAGCCCCGGTGCGTTGTGGGATTCGACGGCGAACCCCGCACGCTAGGTTAGTGTTGGGGACTATGATAGCCGACAACTATTAGCCCTGTTGTGCGTTCGAAGGAGAATGCTGTGGACTCGCTCTTCCTCTGGGAGCTTGGAACTCCCAAGGTGTATCTCATCTGGCTGCTCGTGCTGGCGGCCCAAATCGTCGTCGCGGAAATCAACAGGCGATGGAACTGGACGATCTTCGTCGTGTGGACCGTGGGCGGCATCGCCCTGATGCCCTACGCGTGGATCCACGGGACCCCGATGGTGGGGTGGTTCCCGTTTGGTAAGTACGCGATCATGATCCTGACCGCCACCATGACGGGCGCGGTCCTGGTCTACGCGAAGCGCAACCCCGTCAAGGCCCACAAGTACGCGATCTGGCTGGGCGTTGCCCTGTGGGTCGGCCTGGCCGTCAACATCATGGAGGCGAACATTCGCGACCTGACGATCTATGTCAACGCAGATTCGTACTACGCGTGCGGTGCCGACTGGCAGTGCCTCAAACAGGTCAACGACTCCCACACCATCGACATGATCGCCGGACTGCCCGAGGCGCGCGGCGTCACCGCCGACCTGCACTCCCAGCAGTGGTACCAGGAGGTCGCTGCCAACCTTGACGCCCGCCACGTCGGCATCGACCCCGAAACCGGCTTCCGCACCATCGGCGGCTATTGGAACCTGCTGTCGGCCGCCGCCGGCCTCCTCAACATCATCACCATCACGGGCCTCGGCAAAATCATCGCCACCTCACCCGGAAAACGCTCCGTGCGCGGCCTCATCTGGGTGGACATGGTCTGGCCGTGGGTCATCGCCTACGACCTGTGGAACCACGCTTTCCTCTACAACTCCCTGGCCGACTACACGTGGTACTGCACGCTCGCCCTGCTCCTCGCCTGCACGATCCCCGCGTTCACCTGGGCGAAAGGCCAGTGGATCTGGTTCCGCTGCTTCACCCTGGTCTTCTGGATCTCCATGAACACGCTCCTGCCCGAAGTCCTCGTCCCGCCCTCCGACATCTTCAACTTCGCGACCATGGACCCGCGCGCCAACATCGCCTGCGCGGCGCTCGCGCTCGCGGCCAACGTCGCGCTCTTCGCCTACTGGCTCTACAAGATCGTCGCCTTCAAGCGCAACCCGATCACGGGCGTCCTGTACTGCGAGCTGGCCGAGTTCCGCACCATCGTGCGCGAGCACTGCGATGACAAGGACAAGTACTTCCTTGTCGACCGCATCCCGCAGACGCCCGCGCAGCTCGGCTTCGAGCCTGACTCGCCCACCCCGCCCGCCGATGTGTACCGCGCGTGGATGCCGTGGTGGCGGGGAGAAGATCGGCGTCACCCCGCCAAGAGAGACGCGGGGTCGCGCTCGTAGGTGCTCTTCTGCTCTGGCCAACACTGACGAGGCCTCCCCGGGTTTGCCGGGGAGGCCTCGTTGTGTGGGCATGAGTCCGCTTGTGGCATCTGCTTGGGCTGAACATTCAGACGTGCTGTATGCGCTCGTCCGGTGAGCCGGTCAAAGCAGTGAACCTACTTCTTGAAAGACTCGTCCACGACGTGCTCGAACAGCCGTACAGTCTCCCGTAATGGAGGATAAATCGAATCTGAATGAACACCTTCGCGACGAAGAATTTCTTTCAGTGTTCGTTTGTATTCTCTAGGTATTCGAATCGAATATCCGACTGTTCGGTGTATTGGTGTATGTTCATTCGTCACTTCATGGAGAAATGTCTTATCTGCCAGAAAACTGATAGGTAATGAAGTAATCTTGCGTAATTCATTAGGTGTTATGTGTGAATCAAGTGGCTTTTCGGGCCCTCTAGCAAGTGCTGTTGAGCGCGGTACTAATTTAGTGTCTGAGCATTTGCATCGATTCCTTTTGCATCTTGTGCATCTGGCTGTCGGATACTTCTCTTGTTCTGTGAAAAATGGAATGCCTCCGGTGAGAAAGAAGCCTCTTTGGGATATCATCCTAGGGTCAGAAAAAGGTAGTAAAATTGGCCAACTGCTTATACGCCAATATAAGGCAAATAGAGCATTTGCTTGAAATTTGTGCATATCTATATTCTCCCAAAGATCTTGCCATATTAAGTGCTCGATCCGCTTTGTTTCGCTCTTTTCTTTGGGAAACTCATTCCATTTGAGGAGGCTGGTGTTGACAAGAAAGATTCTGCCATCTACATCATTATCGCCCTCGCATGCAAAAAAGAGAGCAATTTTCCAGTCGGAAGTGACGTCAATAAGGCGTGTTGGAGAACCGTGATGCTGGAGTAGTGTGAGCGTTTCCAGCGCTGTAAGTCCTCGTCCAATTCCAATTTCTCTTGCTTTGTTTAGTAGCCTCTTTTCAGCTTTGACCATGTTCATTTCGTTGATCCAAGAATCTATTGTTAATTCAAGTTCTTGTGTGTAATATATCGTTGCCTGCTGGTGATCGGTTAGATGCTTGTGTGGGTTTGTGTTAAGTAGTCTTCGGTAGAGAGTGGAGGTGAAAGCGAATCTGGTATCCTTCTGTCCGCGAAAGAACCATGCTCCCGATTCGGTTTGGACCTTCATTCCGCTTTTGGGAGTTCTTTCTCCCTTTGTTTTGTTCGCATTGGTGTCGTCTCGTGGCTGCCCAACGTTGTCGTGTTTGTATATGTTCAGGGTGTTCATGGTTCTCCCCACTGCCTCGTACCATGCCTGAGCATTTTCCTCATCTGATTCGCTCGTATCGTCAAAGTTGACGATGAGCTCACGCTCGGTGAAGAACTTTTCGACGAATCTCTCGTCGCGAATCCTTCTTTCTTCTTCTGTCTCTTTATGTGCGCTGTTATTCTTGTTCGCTTGTGTGTTCATGGTGTCCTACGGTTCGTGCTTGATGGAATGGTGGCTGATTGTCGAATTGGACGTGTGTTGGTGTTTATGTGTCGTTTGTGTTGAGCCTGTCAACAGGTGTTTGCTCTGACGTGCTCCGCTGTTGTCGGCCCGGTTCCCTCCGACACTCCAGTGCGACTGTCGTCTCCGACCGTAACACAGCTGTTCGGATGGGTCACGCGTAACTGTCAAGTTGTCAGGCAAGTTAAAAATTACAAGTGAAAAGCCGGCAAATCCTTGTTCTGACAATGAAATTAATCGCTCGGTATATTTCGCCCCTCAAACTGTCTCATTGATTGGCAGGTTGGTTATGGTTGGTCCGCGAGTGTTGTATGGGGAGGGGCTTGAGGAAGGGGGTTGCTCCTCACTAAACCGTCAACCTCTCCATTTCTTCACCAAAAGGTCAAGAATTCTTAAATTGTGAAACGTGCTATAAGGTTAGTGACAAACCTTGAGACGATGGAGCAACGGCGTGCCATCCGGACAGCCCCGGAGACGTGTCCCCATCCGTACAGAAACGAGGAACTCTGATGCATCAACGCACATGGAAGGCCCTCATCGCGGGAGGCTTAGACGCTTCCACCCACACCCAACTATGAAGAGCCGGATATGGGAGGGCAGTAGGCGGTGTCAAGCAGGTGCAGATGCTTATATAGCATATGGTCACGGTTTGGGTGTTTATGTTTTGTCATGTGGTGATTATGCGAGAATTATGCATGTAATTATTTGGCTTGTATTTCGGCGTAAACACTTGTATGTGGATGACTTTCCCCTGTGATTTGTGTGTATTGACAAATCTGTGGATCATGGTTACTGCATGGGCAACGATGCTCATGCGCAGTGACAAGTGAAAGTCGAGGAACCATGCGCCGCACAGTTGCACGCATCGGCCTCGTCGCGGCCCTCGCTCTGTCCATGAGCGTGGCTGCGGCGACCGCCCCGCCTGCCAGCGCCGACGATAACGTCGGCCTGGTCTCGTCCGCCCGATCTGCTGCGGGCCTCATGAACTACGCCATTAACCTTGACTCCAACGCGGGGGAGAGCGAGATGGCCAGCGCCGCCGACCTGATTCCAAGCGTCGGCGGCGTTCTTTTGACCAGCTACCCGCAGTTGGGCACCCTGTTCGCCCAAAGTGAGTCGGCCTCGTTCGCGCCTGACCTGGCTGCCGCCCTGGCGAAGGCCGGGGTGAGCGTTCACTCCATCTGCCCGACCCGCGTGGCCGCCGTACCGGAGAGTGAGCGTGCAGTGGGCGGGGCGACGCCCGCAGCTCCGGCAGCTGCGCCCGCCGCTGAGTCCGCCGCCGCTGAGTCCGCAGCGGGCGAGCCAGCCGCAGACGCGCCCGACGTGCCTACCGTGACCATCCCGGACCCGAACAGCAGGGTCGGTTCGGCCCGCTCGAACTGGGGCGCCGAGGCCATGGATGCTCGGGGCGCTGCCGAGGTTGCTGTGACCCGTGCGCCCGTGACCGTCGGCGTCATCGACACTGGCATCGACGACACGCAGCCCGACCTGGTGGGGCGGGTGGACACCGCCCGGTCCGTTTCGTGCGCCGTCAACGGCGTCCCGAACCAGGCTGAGGATGCCCGGAGGTTCAGCAGAGAGCATGGCACCCATGTTGCTGGTGTGATCGCCGCCAACCACAACGACATTGGTATTGACGGCATCGCGCCGGAGGCGACGCTCGTGTCGATCAAGGCGCTCAACGAGTCGGACCTGCTCTACCCCGAGGCCCTGGTGTGTGCCTACGAGTGGGCGACGACCCACCGGGTGGACATCGTCCACAACTCCTACCAGATGGACCCGTGGGTGTACTGGAACCCGACGGACCCCGAGCAGGCCGCCGCTCTCGAGGCTGCTGAGCGCGCGATTCACCGCGCCCAGTCAAACGGACTCGCGGTGATCGCGGGAGCGGGCGACCGCGGCGTCGACATCGACCACCCGACGACCGACAGTGACTCGCCGACGGACTCGACGCCCATCCCGAATCGCTCCGTCAAGGGCGCGCGGATGGTTCCGGCGCAGGTCAGCGGCGTCGTGACCGTCAGCTCGGTCGGCATGGAGGACTGGAACGCGGAGCCGCTGCGGGCGACGCTGGTGCGCGCGGAGCGGTCGAACTACGGGGCGTCCGTTGACTTCGCCGCGCCGGGGGAGTGGATCTATTCGACCTACCCGAACGGGCGGATCCCGCAGATCTACGGATACACGTCGGGCACGTCAACGGCCGCCGCGCACGTGAGTGGCATCGCCGCGCTCGTCAAATCGGTGCACCCGACGCTGCCCGGCGCGCAGATCATTAGCATCATGCGCAAGCAGGCCGCCTACGAGTACGGGCGCTTGAAAGCCCCGAGTGACGGCGCGGAGTATCGAGGCTACGGCTTCCTCGACGCCCGCGCGGCGATGGTGTTCGATCAGGCGTTCCCGGTGATCCGCGCGGTCGAGTATCGCGTCGGTGACGGCGAATGGACCAGCCTGAGCGGTGCCGTGCTGCCCGCTGACGTCGTGCAGATGCGCGTCGAAGCGAGCGCGCCGGTCTCCTACATGAACCTCGACATTCCGGGTGAGATAGCAGTGTCCACCGACCGGGAGGATGGTTACTTCGCTGAACCCATGCTCCTGGAAGCCGCCGAGATGGACCTGCGTCAGGTGATCCCCGACGGCCAGGAGTACACGTCCCTCACGGCGGTGGTGTTTGCTGAGGGCCTCAACTACGACAGGCACGCCGACGACGATGCAACCACCGAAACCACCTTCACGGTCGCCCGCGACCCGAACGCAGTGCCCGCGCCGCAACCCGCTCCCGACCCGGGGGGGAGGACCCGGCTCCCGGCGAGCCCGTCGCCCCCGGCATCATCTCGCCCGACCTGCCGACCCACCAGCTGCCCGCCAACTACGCTGTGAACCTCACTGCGGGAGCGGATGAGGCCACCTTCCAGCGTGCGGCTGCCAAGGCCTCGTCCCTGGGAGGACTGGTGCTCGCGCAGTACCCGGCCTTTGGGACGTTCTTCGTCCAGTCGGGCTCGCCCAACTTCGCGTCCGACCTGGGCGCGGCGCTCTCCGAGGCGGGCATCTCCTTCCACTCGGTGGGGCCGACTCGCCAGGCGCCGGTGCTCGGCAACGAGGCGATCACGCCTATTGGCGCGGCGGGGACGCCGATCCCTGGTGCCGCGGACGAGGCCGGGGCCGGGCCGGGCGCAGACTCGCCGGTGATCGTCGGCGGGCTCTACCCGACCCCGCCGAGCGACAACCAGTGGCACCTGAAGGCCATCGGTGCGTTGGACGCGCAGGGCGTGGACGTCATGCGCGCGCCCGTCACGGTCGGTGTCATGGCGGACGGCTTCGACCATGTGATCACGGATCTGGATGGGCGCGTCGACTTCGACAAGTCCGTGTCCTGCAACGTCAACGGTATCCCGACCGGCTCCTCGTGGACGTGGGGGTCGACGGGCGCGACGCGCGGCACGCAGATGGCCGGGGCGATCGCGGGGCGGGGCGTCTCCAGCGGCGTGCCCGGCGTCAACCCGACGCTGAGCGTCGCGGCGATCAACGTGCAGTCGCGCCAAACGGGCATGCACTACCCCGAGTACGTGGTGTGCGGCTTCGTGTGGGCCGCCGATCACGGGATTTCGGTGACTGCCAGCTCCTTCGCGGCGGACCCGTGGAAGTACTGGATGCCCCACGAACCCAACCAGGCGGCGGGGCGCGAGGCTATGCGGCGCGCCATCGACTACGCGGCGTCGAAGGACGTCATCAACGTGGTGGGCGCGGGAAGCGGCGGTATTGACTTGGATAATCCGCCGAGCACAGACTCGTCGTCGCCTACTGACGCGTGGGCACCCTACGAGCGTGACTCGTGGAGCGGCCTGACCATCCCGGCCATGATGGACAACGTCGTGCCCGTCTCCACGCTGCGCCTGGCGGACGGGCAGGACCCGGCGACGGGCACGCTCGAGCCCGCGCGGACGGCGAACTGGGGCAAGCAGACCATTGCTTTCGCGGCCCCCGGCGAGAACGTGTACACGTCGCTGCCGAGCGATGCCGGGTCGCCCGGCGATATTGCGAAGGACTCGTCGATGGCCGCGCCCGTGGCCGCGGGCGTGATCGCGACGCTGCGCCAGGTGCACCCGGAGATGAGCGCCTCTCAGATCCTCGCGTTGGCGCGCAAGCAGGCGGGGTCCCCTTCCAACTGGGCGCGTCTGGCCGCGCCCGAGGGTGAGCACGAGTACCGGGGTGCCGGCATGCCGAGCGCGCTGGACGCCGTCCTGAAGGACCAGGCGCGGCCCGTCGTCGGCGAGGTCGAGTACTCGACTGACGGCTCCACGTGGGCGCCTCTGTCCGGGCAGACCGTGTCCGGGCGCGTGTCTCTGCGCGCGACCGTGACCGGGCCGGTGACGTCGGCTCGGTTGCTCGTTGGCGGCCAGGAGGTTGCGACCGGGCAGGGGAGCGGCGAGTTCTCCGGGCCCGGCGTGACGTTGCAGGTTGATGGTGTGGACGTGTCGCGGCCTGTCGCCGGGGGTCCTGCCGTCGTCGGCGACACGTCCGTGACCGTCGAAGCGTTCGGGCGCAACTCCGATTCACGCGCCGACGACGATGCCGTCTCCTCGACGCCGTTCACGGTGGGGTCCGGGTCTGGGTCTGGGTCTGGGGCTGGGGTCGGGACCGGCGGTTCCGGGTCCGGTTCTGGGGCTTCTGGCGTCGCCGAGGCCAGGGCCGGGCGCTGGGTCACCTCCGCCCGGGGCACGTGGTGGCGTTTTGATGACGGCACCTACCCGACGAACACGCGCCTGCGCATTGACGGGAAGGTGTACCGCTTCAACGCGCGCGGCTACGTGGTGACCGGCTGGTCCCGTGTGGATGGACAGTGGTCCTATTTTGGGCGCGACGGCGCCCAGGCTTTTGGCTGGACGCGCATCCAGGGGGCCTGGTACTACCTGAATCCTTCTTCGGGCGTCGTGCACAAGGGCTGGCTGAAGGACGGCGGGCACTGGTACTACCTGTCTTCGTCGGGGGCCATGGTGACGGGTGCCCACTGGATTGACGGCACGCGCACGAGTTCGACGCCCGGGGCCGCCTGCTGACCTGAGTGTCGGTGGTCTGACAGATGCCGGATGACGGATTTTGGTTGACAGATTCCGGCTGAAACAAAACGGGGCCGCGCACGAAAACTCGTGCGCGGCCCCTTGCATGTGCGGTGAGCGCCGATTTTGCGGTGGTGGTGGCAACGATACGAATTTCGTATACGATATTCGTATGAGTGAGCGTCTTCTTCACGGAGTCCCCGTCAGCGATGAGCAGATTCAGGCGTGGGCTGATGAGGCCGAACGCGGGTATGACCTGGCGGACTTGCCTTCGCCGCGTCCGGGGCGTCCTCCAGTGGGGAAGGGGCCTGGCGTCGCTGTGACGGTGCGTCTAGACGCGCAGACGTTGGCGGCGTTGATGGAGCGTGCTGCCTCCGAGGGGATCGCGAGCCGTTCCGACGCGGTTCGTGCGGCGGTGCGCGAGTGGACCCATGTCGCCTAAGGTCCACACCAGTGCGCGTAAGCACTTTGGACGTGATCGTCTCTCTGACGAGGCAATTTTGTATGCGTATGAGCATGCGCTGAATTCCCGTCCTCTCGATGATGAGGATGATCCCAGGCGATGGCTCGTGGTGGGTATCGACCAGTCTGGGCGCGTTCTTGAGCTGGTCGTATTAGTTTTCGATGGTGGCGGAGAGCTCCTCATTCATGCCATGAAGGCACGTGCCCAGTTCCTGGACGAACTCCTGTAGCTTGCGGGTGGCTACCCGCTGTGGCCATGGGGGGATGGTCTGCGAATTCTGGAACCAGGCGTCGCTGGAGAAATCGGGGTCCGGTTCTGGATTCACCTTATGGCGCTTGGTGCTTTCTGACCCGCGATGAGTTACACGCTTGATAGTGACGGTTCGATCTCGAGTCTTAATGCACCTTATGGCGCTTGGTGCTTTCTGACTCTACTACGACCACCGGCAGGCACCGCTCGACACCGAGTCTTAATGCACCTTTTGGCGCTCAGTGCTTTCTGACGTGTCGGTGACTCTGATAACCCCGCATACTGGGCAGGTCTTAATGCACCTTATGGCGCTTGGTGCTTTCTGACTGGAAGGACTGGCGAATAGCAAGATGCCGTACACGGGGTCTTAATGCACCTTATGGCGCTCGGTGCTTTCTGATGGTGCTCTTGTACACGGGTGAGGTCAGCTGCGAGGGGTCTTAATGCACCTTATGGCGTTTGGTGCTTTCTGACAATATCAACCCGATGGTGGCGTGAGTGCCCTTATTGCTCGGTCTTAATGCACCTTATGGTGCTTGGTGCTTTCTGACCCCATTGGCGTTGACGTGCAGGCATTCGCTCAGGCGCAGTCTTAATGCACCTTATGGCGCTTGGTGCTTTCTGACGGTAACGGCTACTACAGCACCGGCTTCACCCTCACTGCACGGTCTTAATGCGCCTTATGGCGCTTGGCGCTTTCTGACACCTACAACTCCCCCTTAAAGCGCGCCAAACGAGCGGTCTTAATGCACCTGATGACGCTCACTGTTGTTTGATCTGACATCTCGTACAAGGTTGGCGAGCTGACCGTGTAGTCTGAATGCACCTTATGGCGCGCGGTGCTTTCTGACGGTGGACGGCACCTCCATGACCGTAGCGAACGACGCGGGGTCTTAATACACCATATGGTGCTCGGTGCTTTCTGACTTTGAACATCCTCTCTTTCGAAAGATTGCCAGCCTCATGTCTTAATGCACCTTATGGCGCGCGGTGCTTTCTGACCTTGAGTGGTTCTTCAGAATCTCTAAACTGCCCAAGTCTTAATGCACCTTATAGCGCTCGGTGCTTTCTGACCGGAGCATGAGGTGCCGGGACGCTCAACTCCCCTGGTGTCTTAATACACCTTTTGGTGCTTGGTGCTTTCTGACTCGGCTACTACTGCGTCAACGGATCCCAGACGATCACCATGTCTTAATGCACCTTTTGGTGCTTGGTGCTTTCTGACTCCTCCCGGCATTCCAGGTTGACCTTCAAGATCAACGGTCTTAATGCACCTTATGGCGCTCGGTGCTTTCTGACGTACTGACCGTTACATGTGGACGAGTGGTGGCGGTGAGTCTTAATGCACCTTATGGCGCTCGGTCCTTTCTGACATCTGTGACTCTGGTAATGCGAAGACCCCTACTGTGTCGTCTTAATGCGCCTTGTGGTGCTTGGTGCTTTCTGACAGGCTGGTCATGCTGTGCAATTCACCAAGTCTGGTACGTCTTAATGTACCTTATGGTGCTCGGTGCTTTCTGACTCCGACCTCGCCGACCTGCGCGCCGACCTGACTGCAGTCTTAATGCACCTTATGGCGCTCAGTACTTTCTGACTCGTCACCAGCTCCTCCAACGGCGGTGACCTCTACCCGTCTTAATGCACCTTATGGCGCTTGGTGCTTTCTGACCCGTGATCGCTGAGGATAACCGCTGGTACGGAGATGGTGATGAGTCTTAATGCACCTTATGGCGCTTGGTGCTTTCTGACCCGCGTACGCATCGGGCGCGAGGTGCCCGTAAACGTCGAGTCTTAATGCACCTTTGGCGCTTGGTGCTTTCTGACAGAAGCACCCTGACTCTGATGAGACGGAAAGCAAGGTGTCTTAATGCACCTTATGGCGCTCGGTGCTTTCTGACTGATCGGTGGCGGCGATGTGAACCCGTATGAGGGTGGTGTCAATGGGTGGTAGCAATGAGTTGGTTGAATGCTTCTGTGGGGGTGCGGTAGCCGAGGGTGGCTCTGGGGCAGTTGTTCAGTTCGTAGGCGATGGCGTCGAGGTAGGGCTGGTGGCTGGTGATGGGGGTTCCTTTGGGAAGGTAGCGGCGGATAAGTCGGTTGGTATTTTCGTTTGTTCCTCGCTCCCAGGGGCTATGGGGGTGAGCGAAGAACACCTCCACGCCGGTATCTTGGGTGAGGCGCTGGTGGCGGGCCATTTCCCGTCCTTGGTCCCATGTCAGTGTTCGCATCGCTCCTTCGGGTAGGCCCTGGATGCGGCGGGTGAGCGCATCACAGACCTGGTCGGCCCTGCGTCCCAGTGGCAGGGCCACGATGATCAGGTAGCGGGTGGTGCGCTCGACCAGGGTTGCGCACGCACTGGCCCCATCTTTGCCGATGATGAGGTCCCCCTCCCAGTTGCCAGGGATCATCCGGTCAGCAATGTCGGGGCGTTCGTCAATTAATCGCATGCCGACAATGGGTGGTGTGCGCCCGCCTGCAGGGGGTTTCTTGCGCATCCACCGCCTGGAGGGCAGGCATACGCCGTGCTCGATCAGCGTCTTCTTGGGGTGGGCGTAGATCCACGTGTAGATCGCCTCGTGGCTGATCGTGCGGCCCTGGGCGTGGGGAGAATTATCCATAGGAGCCACTGTGCCACATGCCTCCACGCTCAGGCGTCCGCTGATCTGGCGGGGCGTGCGCCCCTGCGACAAATCAAAGATCACGCGGCGGCGGAGAATCTCATCGCGGTCCAGGAGCCGCTTCTTAGGGCAGCGCCTGGCCACCTGCGCTGCTCTCCCGGCATCCTCGGCCTGGTACACGCCGCCAGGACCCCGATGGCGGGCGATTTCACGGCACACCACCGAGGGGCTACGCCCAATCAAGTGGGCGATACGCGTCTGGGACAAGCCCGCCTCCAACCCCGCCATGATCGCCGCGCGATCCTCAACACTCAGCATCCGACGACACCCCATGATCAGCCTCCGAACAGCATCACCGCTACACGAAAATTGCTTACACCCTATGACACTGCCGAGGGTTCGTCTTAATGCACCGTTTGGCGCTCGGTGCTTTCTGACTCTGACAAAGTCCGCCTAGGTACTGATGTTCGAGAGTTATCTCGATACACCTTTTGGTGCTCGGTGCTTTCTGACGCTGGTTCCACGCCGGGTGCTTCCACTGCTACTGGCGGGTCATAATGCGCCTTATGACGCTCGGCGCTTTCTGACGGACAAAGAGCGCAAGCGGGGCTACCAGTACGTCCTGTCTTAATGCACCTTATGGCGCTTGGTGTTTTCTGACTCGCCGCATACGCGACGGACAGATCACCGCCTGGAAGTCTTAATGCACCTTATGGTGCTCGGTGCTTTCTGACGAAACATGTTCGGTGGTAAGAAGGGAGACGGCGCTGGGTCTTAATGCACCTTATGGTGCTCGGTGCTTTCTGACCTGGAAGCTTCCGGTGTATTCACGCCGTACAAGCTGGAAACGTCTTAATGCACCTTATGGCGCTCGGTGCTTTCTGACCCTCAGGGACTCGCAGCTGGGGAGCCGACACACCTGTAGTCTTAATGCACCTTTTGGCGCTCGGTGCTTTCTGACGGCAAGACCGACATCGTCACCTTCAATGACCTGCCCAGGTCTTAATGCACCTTTATGGCGCTCGGTGCTTTCTGACTGCCCGGCGTGTCGCACCCCCTGTGACCAGGGGAAACGCCATGTCGGATCGCCAGTGGTCGAAAAAGCACCTCTCCGACCAGCAAGCACAAGGCTAGAATATCAGACTTTTCGTTGCGATTACTCGTATCGCCACGGACCGCCTGCGGGGCCGATTTCGCCCCGGAAATCGCCTCCCTTATCGGCGTGTCGCCAGACCACAACACCCCATACTTGTAGAGTAACTACAAGTATGTTGAGTGGAAGGACAGACAATGACGACACCTGCCACGGCCTCGTCCCTGAGAGAAGCGATCAGCCCCGAGGCCCTCACTCGCGCCAGACGCAGACTCCTCACAGCACACCCAGACCCAACCGGCTCGCACACCTCCGCGCCAGTAAGCCTCACCGACGAGCAGCTCCGCCTCCTCGCCGTGAGCGACTGGGTCCCGCCACGCATCGCCGCACTCGACGCGAGCACTCTCATGATGGCGAACCCCATCACCCGTGCGCTCCTGGCCGAATCAGTGCACGAAAGCCCCGAACGGCGGCTCACCGCGGAACGCCCCCACGGCACCTACGACGACACGCGCGCAGGACACGACGCATTCAGCAGGGGAGTCATAGACGACTATGACCACGGCAATCACCACCTCGTGCGAGCCACCATCCGAGTCGCCGACCCGGGCCTCGTGTCCTGTGCGGGACTCGCGGCACTGGGCCTGCCCGACACCGACGCCCCCATTATCGACGAACTCGCCCGGGCCTCGGACCCCAACCCGATCATGCGCGTCCTCGCCGACGCGGCCCTACTCGAGCTTGACAGGTACGCGACCGGGCGAGGTCTGCGCTACTCGCGCGTCGGAACCGCTCTCATGCTCGCGGCACCGAGCGAGCAGCGCTTGGCCGAGGCTATCGATGCCGTCGCCGCCGCGGCCATCAACGCGGGTGCGCGCGTCACCGATCTGACGACCCAGCGCATTGACGAGGAGAAAGCCCTCGCGAGCGTCGGCATCGACCCGTGGACCACCCGGCCCGGCGACGAACCCACAGGCCAAGCCGATCGCATCCTCTACGTCGGCCGCGACGGCGCACGCGTCCACGTCAAAGCGGGCCGCCTCCTCGTCGACGCGCCCGGCTCACTGCCCGCGATCTCCATGCCGAAACAGCGTCACGCGCATCGTTCTGTCCGGAAACGTCGGCCTGTCCGCCGGCGCGCGCTCGTGGGCGATGCGCAGCGGCGTCGATGTCGTGTGCCTGTCGCGGCGAGGCTCCTACCAGGGAACCCTCATCGGTGTGAACAGGGGAGTGCACGCCAGTCGGCTCCTCGCGCAAGTCGCCCTCACCGGCGACCATGAGTGGCGCGTCCGCCTGACCGCCAGCCTCATCGGCGCGAAAATCCGCGGCCAAATCCACGTCCTCACCCGCATCGCCCGACGCGACGAAGCCGTGCACGTCGCCGACACGACCGCGCACATGCACGCCTGGCGTCGCTCCCTCGCGGGCGCGCACACTCGACGAAATCATGGGCATCGAAGGCGCGTGTTCCAACGCCTACTTCGACGCGCTCGCCGGGTGTGTACCCGCCGACGTCACCTTCGACGGGCGCAGCCGACGCCCACCCCGCGACCTACCCAACGCCGCCCTGTCCTACGGGTATGCGATCCTCCTGTCCGAATGCGTCGGCGCGCTCCACGCCGCCGGGCTCGAACCGTCCCTCGGCATCGCGCACGCGCCCACAGACAAGCGGCCCAGCCTGGCGCTGGACCTCATGGAACAGTTCCGCCCACTCCTGGTTGACCAAACCGTCATGGCACTCCTGCGCACACGCAAACTCCGGCCCGAACACGGCGTCGTCGAGGCCCAGGCCGAGGGAGTATGGCTGGGCAGCGACGGCAAGAAAACCCTCGTCGACGCGTACGAGGCCGCCTGCCAGCGATCCGTCACCGGAGCCCTCCCCGGATACTCGGGATCGTGGCGCAGGCACATCGCCCACTCCGCGCAGATGCTGGCGCGCGCCATCGCCGAACCCGACTACCAGTGGAGCGGGGGCGCCTGGCGATGATCTACATCATCGCCTACGACATCGCCGACAAGAAACGACGGCTCCGCGTCGCCAAAACACTGGAATCCTGGGGCTACCGCATCCAAGAATCCGTGTTCCAACTCCGCCTCGACACCGCCACGCTGGCGCGCGTACGCTCTCGGCTCGCCGCCCTCATCTCCGAGACCGACGACGTCATCCACATCTACCCCATCTGCTCATCCTGCGCCGACCACGCCGACATACTCGGCGCGGCCATAGCGCTGGACGATGTGGGGTTGTGCCGGGGAGTGTGGTGAAGAGCTAGTAATCAAGCAAATCCGGGAATGAATAAGGTCCAAAGCTCTTCTCTGCTTTCTCTACCTCCTTTTCGTTAGGATTTGATTCGCTGTAGAGAGACGCAAGATTTACTCGGTTATCTTCACGTTTGCGGAACCAAAGAAGTGTTGGATTGTCAGAAATACTGTTTGACTGTGAACTGTCCTGTTCATCGGTGGGATAGGAGACGGGGGTGCTGTCATTCCAGCCATATGCCTGTTTCATAAAACACGTGACAGGAAGCGAGTGGGTGAAATCGTCTGGTAGGTGGCTGTTGATATGACCGCGAATGTTGAATCCCTTTCCTTTCTTGTTTCCGTTATCCTGGACAATTGGGTTAAAGGAGCCTGGAATATCACTAAGTGTTTTGTACTGCGTGGCCAATTGTTTTCCGGTGACAATGCGACATGAAGTTGCCTCGACACGTACTGTACCCATTCCAAGAGGTTTTCCGAAACCGATGTGATGATAACCCTCTGTTGCCCCATTATGACCTTTGGCGAGCCTGGTTGGTTGCAATAGCCATAGAAGAATGGCAAGTTCCTTGTTTGAAAGATTGGTGAAATGAATCCTGCTGTGGAACTTTGCGCCTGGTTCAATCCATGAAACAATCTTTGATGCCATTGCTGTGTCCGGTGATGACATTGGGATAACTTCCTGATCTCTAATGAGTTGCTGGTGGGTAGGGTACACCTTTCGAATAAGAGTCTGGCCTGTTAGGAATGTATGCTCGCGAGGAATAGGGTTCTTTCGTTGTTCTCCCTGTAGTCTGTTTTCGACGTTGCGGCCGTATGAGTTGCGGAGGTAAGGAACTCCAGTCCGGGGCTTAGGGCTGGCTAAAGCAATGAAATAAGCAGGTTGATGAATCTTGAGTAGATGGCTGGTCGTAGCTGGTGAACTCGATGAAGGATCTTCGTAGTGAGCGGTTTCGATGGAGACTCTTCCTTGGAGGCCGCCAGTGGGTGCGTCGTTGTTGTCAGCCTGCGGAACAAAGCCCCATAGTGTATCGCCTGGGCTTGCTGTGTCAAGTGATTGTGGTGGATCAATGTTTTCATCGCGTGCCAGTTGGTAAGCAGAAACGGAATCTTTTCCAATTGTGCGCCCCACGGGTGAGATCTTGATGGATGTCAGCTCCAAACTCTTGTTTTCTTGATTCAGTGTGATTGAGGCAAAGACTGGAATTCCAGGTGCTCCATTATCTTGGATTTTCTCGATTTTTTCTCGAAGATAGATTTCGATTGTCTCATCGGAAACGTCAATGGCCGAGGGGGGAAGGCCTTGTGATAATTTCGGCTTGAGATATTCGTGAATAAGTCGGGGCGTGTTTGATAGCGCGGATTGAATGGCTTTAGTCTTCTCACTAGGGTTAGTTGGATGGGCAGAGTACCCGAGTCGCTGAATCTCGTCAAGGGTATTCTGTGTATAGTCGTGCAGAACGGAAATTAAGTTCTTCATTAATGGCTGGCTTACATTCGTTCGATAAACGTCTCTTTCGTGTCCGCTTGCGGCAAAGGGGAATATAAACTCATATCGTTTCTGTTCGGAGTTGACTGTCTGGTTATCGTCTGAGCGAGTTCGTACAATAAATCCGCGATTAGAGAAGAATTTATGCTGTCTCTTTTGGTTGAATGTTGCTGAAAGGTTCTGCCTTTCTGGAACGTATTGCTGTTGCAATTTTACGACTAGCGCCATTATTTGTTTTAATGGTTTCGTCATTGTATTGGATGTCGGTGAGGTGTGGAAAGTTGTCGCGAAGTGTCTTAACGCATGTGTAGCCGTCGTTTCCTGCGGTTGAGTCGATAAGTGCGACATATTGGGGGTAGTCTTTACCTACCCGGAATGCGGTGTTAGCCTCTTTCTTTTCAAAGCTGAACATTAGCTCCCATTTTCCCTCCGTGTGTGTCAGGAAGGCGGGATAGGATGATTGTGCTGTTCTTGCTGGCGGTCTGTGTGAGTATACGCGTTTGTGTTGCTTGTCAAAGATGCGTAGGCGCGACATTGTTACGGCCTCGTATGCGCTGGATAGCATTCCCTTAAGGGCCGTTGCTGGAATGCACGTGTCACGGATGCTCGTTGCCCCATTGGGATTTCCTGATGCAGAAGGAACCGCTATGCCGCCATCGCGTGTTTTGAAACCTGGGAGAGTTGGCGTCATTGTTTTGATTTCGATCTCGATGGAGCCAGACAGTCGATCAGGTGCAATGTAGTCAAGATGCGTATAACCGAATGCATCAACAGTAAAATGAACAGCTTTGTTGCTATTAACTGTTGGAATTCCGTTGTATGCGTGATTAAAGTTTCTCATTTTACCCACTCTCCCGTAAATAGCTGGTCGACAACGACCGTGTTTCCGTACTTATCTTCTTCTTGGATAAACTCAAGTGCCGATATGTCGTTAGTGGCGGTGTCTTGTTTGCTCTGTTTTGTCTGACGAGTGCTGGTATCGGGGGCAGACTCTTCTTTGCTAGTCGCTGCAGACTTGTGCTGCAGATAGCTCACCTTGTGGAACCACCCGCCGACACGTTCTGACTCCGTGCCTTCGGACGATGCCTCGGCTGTGTCGACCGTAAGCGTTAGCTCAACGGCGCCCACGCCGTTCACCCAACGGTACTCGCGAGCCAGAACGTCGCCGTCCGCAGGATTGTGAGCCTGGAGGGTCGGTACCCACAGTCGCAGCTCGAAGGCCTTGTCCTCGTCGAAATCGCGGCCCTCGATTGGCCTGATGCAGAGTTTTGGTGCCTCGGCAGAGGAAACATCATCGAATCCCAATATCGGCCAGGTCCCGTTTGTAGCGAACGCAAGGCCCTGAACGCTTGAGTCTGTTTCCCTGTTAACGTGCGTGAGGAACTCGCAAAGTGAGGGAGTCTTGGCTGGGTCGGACTGTATCTGCGCGCGTGTTAGTGTTGCTTCCTTGCATAACTTACTCATGAGTGTCCTCTTTACCCTTTGATTCTGTGCCGTCTTTCTCTGTGGCGTCATCTAATCGCTCTGACCACTTCAGCGAGCCCTCAATGTCCTCCCGCAAATAATCCAGGACACCCCCTGCAAGTGTGCGTTGCGCGTCGTATCGGTCCTGCGTCGGGCTGGTCGCAGCGGTGCCCGGATGCTCCAATGCCTCGCCACCGGAAAGCGTCTTTGCCGGAATCACGACGTCGTCCCGGGTACAGCCACGGATGTCGATCGATGAGACGACGACCTGGCCCAGGCCTCGCGTCGAACGGCTGCCCAAGGGGAGCGTGCCCGCCGACAACTCGGCAAGCGCCAACCCGAGCAGCACGTAGAGGCGTGAGCGTAGTCGGCGTGGGTAGGTTTTGGCTGCTTGCTCTTGTCCGAACCGTCCTCGGCCTCGTTGGCATCGGCAGGTTCGCGCTTAGCTTCCGTCTTCTTTTCTGCCTTGTCGGCATCGGTGGCCTTGCGTTTGTCTTCCGGCCCCTTCTCCGCCTCGATGTTGTTCAGGAGCTGGCGCAGATCAATGTCGATCGTGATCGGCTCCCAGTGAGTGCCCAGGTAGACGGCCTCAGTGAAGAGACCGCCGTCGATCACGCCGCCAGTCCACCGATCAATCGCGTTGTGCGTGACCTCGATAAGGTTCCCACAATCAGTCGAGAGGCAATCGTGAACGGTGAGGGCACCCCGGTACTCGGTGCATCCGAACATGTAACGGACCAGATTCGGCTCAGCGGCGATCTGTTCGTGGAGATCATGGGATGCGAACGTGGGCAATTCGTCTCTTGCTGCGAGGACCGTCCGTGCGATGCGAGATGCCCTGGAACGCAGCGCACCACGAATTGATGTTCCCGGTATGAGGAGTTGGGCGTTCTCCCACTCCTCTGAAGGGTCCCGGAGCGGATAAACGACTTCGTGAACCTCCTCTTCGATGCCTTTCTTCTTATTCTCTGCTTCTTGTGCGGCCTTACGCTGCTTCGTCAGCTTTTCATCCTCGGCGACGAAAAATGCCCTGTGGGGGACCACCAGTCGATCTTGATGCGCGCTCGGCTTATTGCCGACCCAGGCAGAGTTGTCTGTGCCCTTGGACTTTTTTGGGCCTTCGGTTAATGCGCCCGTCAGAGTGTCAACGATATCGGCGGGCTTCTTTCCTTCGATCCCCTTCGACTGGGCGACTATTCGCAGAAATTGCTCGTCAGAATTTTGGCACTCCCTTTGGATTCTTGGCGTTTCTTGTCGGATTCTTGGACTTTGATATGGCCCTGCCCGGACCCGGTGCGTCCACCCAGCGAAATCGCTTTGCTCTCGAAGAGGGAACGGATGAGGTGAAGGAGCAGCTCAATTGCTTCGGAGGACGCAGGCCCGGGAATCCCATCCGACTGTTTGTTCACTGTCGGTTCGCCATCGCGCCCCTCCGCGGTGATACGGATGTTGAACCTTGTGCCGCGCGGCAAGAACTCGTGCTCGTAGAGAGCCCCGTCCGAGGCCGCGCCCGTCGTGCGGTCAATGCCGACGCCGTGACGCCTCGGCAAGGGGGAATCGCCGGAGTCTTTGTCCTTGTATTGCGGGAAGGGCACCGCGTGGAAGGTCAGTGCGCTTCGGCGAACGGGGAGTACATCTTCAGGGGAGCTCCCTTCGTGGTGCGCGAGATCGTCACCCCACAGCGATTTCCAATTCGTCTCGCTGAAGGCGCCACTGGGGTCGTCCTTCAGCTTTCGTTCCTGCCACAGCACATTGCACGCCGCGCGAACCGCGCCCCTGATGGACCTGCCAGGGATCGTCGGCTCGCCGAGGCCATTGCGGCAGAAACGGATGACGGTTCCCTCTCCTTCGCGGTCGGGGACAGCGTCGACACCGCCGATGTGGAGCTCTGACGTCAGCTCAACGGGGATAGTGAGTTCATAGCGTGTGAATGTCACTTATCTTCGCCTCCTTCGGGCATCTCCTCGCACACAAAGTGCTCGAGCTTTGCTTTCGTAACCTTGATGGATTGGATGCCGAGCAGCGGGTGGTCCACGACGAAGCGGCCGTAGCCCTGCGCCGTTAGCTCGCCCACTCCAAAGGGGGCGAGCCCCAGGAGCTTGCCTCGATCCTTCTCGCTGACCTGCACCTGGACCACCGATCCCGCCTGGATCGCAAGGCGACTCGCACGCGGCCCGTTGTCCGCAGGCGACCACGAGTCGACGCGGCGGTGACGGATTGAAGGGGTATCGACTGGCTCGACGGTGATGCCCTTGCACTGGAATGCGCGAATGAGTCGTCGATGCTTCCTCCGGCCCCGAGCCCAGCGGAACGCGCGATCACGTCGGACTTGAAGCACAGATAGACTGTCAGATCGTCGGACGAGGCCGGGGCGTCCTCGCCGGGTGCCGTCCCGTTGGCAGACTTGGATGCATCGCCAGTAGGCTGCGCGATACCAGCGTTGCCGAAACGGCTACGCGACTCCCGCTCGTCCTCTGTCTCTATGCGGAGCGTGCACGTCGCGGACCCGAAGGTGCCCGTGAGCTTGCGTGACCCGAGCCGGGCCTCGCGTGTCTTACCGAGGAGATCGGAGACAGAGACGGCCTTCCAGAGCTCATCCGACACCCAGACGTGCGCGCGCATGCGCATTCCTGCTGGTAAGGCCTCGACCAGGACGAGTTGCCCCTTGCTGGCTGCGCCCGTCTCGTGGTTGATGGCGGTCGTCTGTCGCCCGCGCAGGGGAGGCTTACCGTACCAGCCCTGAGTCTTCGTGCCGGGTTCTTTGCTGTCACCTTCCTTGGGGGCGTAGAACACGTACCCTCCGCGAACGGGGATCCCAGCCGTATTATCGGAGGAATTGCCGTACAAGGTGATGGTCGAGTCCGAGGTCGGCGTCTTGTCCGTCTTGAGCGTCAGAGGAACGGGGATTCCCTCAGTGTCACCGATGACGGGCAACGCGTCCGAGACGAACAGGTGGCCGCCGGTCACGGCGTTGGTAATGACTGCCTGATCCTTTCCGTTTTTCTTCGACGACAGGGTCCGGTGCAGCCAGGGGAGCAGGACCGTCCCGCGCAGGAAATCCAAGGAACGGATTTCATTCGAGAAGGGGACCTCGTAGGACACGATGGGCGAGTTGAGCGTGAGGTCGAGGATCAGGTGGTGCCCGCCGCTGTGCTGAGCTGTGGAACCGTCGATGGTCCCGGCCTGGTGTTGTGTGCCGCCCTGCCGATGGCTGGGAATTTGATGTCGTGGGAATTGTTCTTCGCAAGACTCTCGGTTAGGCCAGGGATCGTCTGTAGGCTTTCCCGTGTAAGCCTCCGCAGTCGATCTGCGACGGTCGCTACATCTGCCGACGAATATGTGGGGCTGTTGTCGTCATCTTGGTTCGCCAGGATCCGTTCAAGCGCGTCGGCGGCTTCCTCATTCCGCAGGTTAGTCTTCGTGTAGTCCTGGCCGCTGACCACGACCGTGCACTCGCCGTCGCCTCCGCTGCGGCCCGAGCCGATGCCTCGGACCATGAGGCCCGCGACCCCCAGGAGGAAGCGCGCGGCCTTGATTTTCGCCGGATCGGAGAGCTCAGACCCGGCCTCGTCGATGAGAGTGAACGTGCCCGTGAGGATGCCGGCCGCCGCGCGTTCCGTGAAGCGCAGGAACTGGGCGCGTGCTGTCCCCGTCTTTGGGTCGATGGAGAGGGATACCGTGTCGTGGACCGGGATCGGCGAGGCCGGGGTCGCGTCCGAGAAGAGAACGTGACGCGGGTGGGGAGTTGGTCCTGGCTTGCTGTCGGGGCTCTGGCCGAAGAGCCACAGGGCGAAGTTGGTCCACTTCCCCCTCCTTCTGCCCGTCGAGGGTTTTCGCCGCCAGCATCGCCTGCTCGCGCAGGACACCCGTGATGACCGTGCCGCGCACGACCGGCTTACCGTTGCTGCGCTCGATTGTTGAGTGCGTGCGCCCCGCCTGGCCAACGCCCGTGGACACGCCCCAGTCGGACGTGAACACGATGGTCACGTGGCCGCTCGCACTCGGAGAAGTGGTAGGTGAAGCGGTGGTCACTGGGCACCTCCTGCGGTGGAATCGTCTGCTGCTTTCTCGGGGGCGACGCGGTCGACGTCGTCGCTACTCCGTGAAGCGAGGTAGCGGTCGGGCAAGTTCTCGGACAGGTCGATGAGATCCAGGAGCCATCGCACCTGCTCGATGCAATCCTCAGTGTCCTCGTTGGTATCGTCGAGGCGTGTCTTCGAAGGTAGAGGCCCCAACGCATTCATGAGTGCCTTCGTACCCCGCGCGTTCTCCTGCGCATCCGTCCACTCGAGGCGGATCCTGCAGATGGAGTGGTTGCAGCGCTCCGGTGTCTTCTTCTCGTCGTCCGATTTCTGTGTCCTTGTCGATCTGTTCCTGCGTCGCGGGCACCTTCTTGTCTTCCTTTAGGACGTACCCATGGCACGCGGCTTGTGCCGCCTTATCGTCCTTGGGGACCGTGACATAGTCGGCGAGGAGCTTGATGATGCGGTTTGCGCGGGTACGCGGGAATGGATCGCCGGTGGTCTGCGTGGGGTCGCCCGGTTTCTTGCCGTCGAAGGCTGCGACCGCCTGAAGGATGCGCGCCCAGGAGGACAACGGCTGCGGCTTCGCAGTGGGTGCTTTTTCGGACGAGGTCGTGGTTGCGTCCCCGATGCGCTGCGGCGCGTAGTGGCCGATTAGGAAGGGACGCTGCGTGCGGCCCTTGTACTCGTCCAGCGTGTCGTCCGGGTCGAGGACCGTCGCGTCGCGTAGCACGTGGAAGTCGATCGTCGAGCAGGGGACCGTTTCCTTCTTTTTGCCGAGCTTCTTCCCGCGCGACACCAGGCCTTCCGCTAGTCGTAGGCGATGTGGAACGGGAAGTTACGGCCCACGATGGCCACGCCTGCCGAGGCCGTGAGGGGTCCGGGTGTCTCCGCGCCTGCGACGACGGCGAGCTGTTTGAGAAGCTCGTCTTTCTCCGTGAGCTCCTCGTAGTGGCGGATGTAGGCTTCCGCGAATGGAATCGCGTAGCGCCCATCTGTGTAGACCGTGACATCGTCGCCACCGACCAGCACGGGAACCACGGGAGGTCCCGGAAGTTTGTCTTTCCTCGCGATTTCTGTGACCTTTTCCCAGGCCTTGGCTACCGCTTGCTTCACGACCCCGTCGAGGCGGTAGTTCACTTCCATGACGAACCACTGGAAACGAGCCGGTTTCCCGCCATACGAGCGGACACGAGGGCGCTTCTTACTGTGAGGTCGGAAATGAGGGGGTTTCGTGCCGCACGGGTTGGATTTTCTCGGATATGGCGCTTTGGCGAGCTTATCGAGCGTGTTGTTCGTCCTCTTGAATGCCTCGCGGAGGTCACGCATGATCGCGCCCACTCCGTTCCCGTCAATGTGAATTACGCCGACGGATGACAGCTCCGGAACAGCCTTGGCGGCGTTGCTCTCATCGGGAGTGTCCTGGAATGCCTTCTCCAGCTGAAACGGGTCCTCGTACAGGTTGGAAATTATACCCTCGGGCTCCTCCGAAGTGTGCTGGCGTTTGACAACATCTTCAAGCTGGAGGCGACGCGCCGAACGCGACCATGCGCGCTTGACGCGAGAGGGGAGCGACAGGGAACGTCCCCTGTCCTTTCCTGTCTGTGTTGGGATCTGCTCCTCCTCATCCGCCAGGAGTGGAACACCCAGGTCTTTCGCATACTCCCGGATGTTTCCTTCGTCCTCATCGGTGAGCGGGGTTGAGGCAGGGAGAGCCGATTCTTCGGCTCTTTGAAGGAACGGGAACTGCGGGAAGCGGGCCGCCGCTGGGCGACGGTTCAGCGAGTACTCACTGAATTCACGGTCGAGTCGTTTCAGGTCCGCCGGATCAACCGGGCCAGATGACGTTTCAATGAAGACTCCCGTGACGTCGAGGCCGGGGGCATCGGTCAGCGCCCGGAGCGTCACCTGCGTGATGAGTTTTTTCGCGAGGTCTCCCGGCTCACCATCCTTCTCCGTGAATCGGACGATCACCTTGCCCGAGGAATCGGAGACCCAGAAATTTGTCCGTCGCTTATTCTTGCCGGGTCTATTCTTGCTGACGAGACCTTGTACTACCTCTGCCACCCAGTGGGACAGCAGCGTGATCTCGAAGGATGCGCCGATCTGCTCACGCAGGCGAGGAGACGAGAAGATGAAGGGCTGATTGCTGTTCGTCTGCAGCATGACGAGGTAACTTGTCATGGTCGGTTCCTCCCTACTCATCATTGCGCGGTGGAAGCGTCGTCAGGAGTGAATGAATGTCGCTGAGGACTCTTCCTTGTGCGTTGACTATAGTGCTAAAAGCACGTTTGAAGAATTCCTCTGTATGGTCGTTGCCTCGCTTGAGTTGGCCGGGTGTTAGGACAATCAGCGCTTGAGTGTCATTATTCTGTTTGAGCTGTTCGAGTATTGTGCCGAGTCTTGTTTCGGCCTGATCTTGTTGTTTAGTTCTCTCAGCAATCTTGTGGGGGAGGTCAAGTGAAAGGACGATAAGGTCGGCCTCCCTTGAGACATTCTCATTTTGGATAATTCGATTCTCAATTAGGCTGATTTGCTTAGGTCCTCTGCGACTCTATCTGAGAGTATTTTGTCTCCCATTAGCTGGATGACACGTTTGGAAAGACCGTATGACAGGCGCTCGTTGTAGTTTTTAAGCACCTTGTCAACGATTATTGTTCCAACCACTGCGACAATGATGGCTCCGGCGATCGTATATATGAACGGAAATATGAATGCTGTTGCGACTTCACGCCAGGTATTGTTATCGAATTGGGTGAAAAGAAGGATAGTTATGGCGAGAGTCATCGTTAGAGTAATGATGATCCCGATGTAGACGTTCCGTTCCTTGTTCATGATGTCTGCTCTCCCTTATCGATTTCTTCTGTTTCCTCGTCCGCTTCGTTTGTGCTCCGGTGATAATTTCCCGAATTGGATGCTGTGTATTCCACAAATGTTGACTTGTAGGATACTTTGCACTCCTGCATTGTTGGAGTGGTCTGCATAGGTTGATTCTCAGGTTTTTTGTCCTGTTTTCCCTCGGGAGCGGCTTGTTTTGCGGTGTCTTGTGTATCGGGATTGCCGCCTTTTGACTGCCTTGAGTTGTTCTCTTGCGCCTCTGTCTTTTGGCCCTTATGCGGTTGTATGCTTTGCTTGTCTATGCATAGTGCAAAAATAAAAGTGGTGACAAAGACTGTGATCAGTAGAGCTAGTAAAGGAAATAGAAAGCAGCAAGCAATTGTGTGCCAAGTTTGGTTGTTATAGTGGATGAACTCGATAATGGCGATAGCTGTGGCAAAAGGAGAGAACGATGAGTGTGTAGATGCTGTTAGTTCGTAGATTCTTCATCTGAGTCTCCGCCTGGTTTATGCGGCCACAGCGTCTATGACGCCCATGCCGAAGCTCGTGTGCGAGCCGACGTTCGTGTATGCGGACAGCGCCATGAGGCGCGAGAAGACGCGGGTCGCTTCGGCTCCCTCGACGCCGCTGATGCGCAGGTGGCCCTCGTGGGCTGGGATCTGGCGTGAGCTGAGGCGGCCCTGGCCAGAGTTGCGTGGCATCGCCAGTGACACCGTGGATGGGTGCGTGAAATCCTGGGTCGCCAGCACGTTCGCCATGGCGTAGCGGTCGATGCGTGGGGGAGCGAGCCTCCGATTCCATGTCCACCAGCGCTGCTGCAGGCTCGTCGCAATCGTCGCCGGAGACAGGCTCGGAACGTGATGCCCCTTCGACGAAAACGTCGTCGGAGTGACCAGGCGTATCTCCCACGCCGTGTCCTGATCGCGCTGCGCCAGCTCCTCCCAGGATGCCTGGTTGATGATCTGTCCCTCGGTCGCAATCAGCACCGCGTCGTCCTCGGTGCCCGCGCCGAGGCGCATGACGCCTCCCCATGACAGCCATGCGTCCAGCGTGTCGATCAGGCGATCATCCAGAAATCGCACCTCCACGCCGAACGTGGATTCTGAGTGGCATAGCTCCCCAAGCGAGTACGGTTTCACGCTGCCCGCGCCGTGCGGTGGCCGGTGCGCCAGCGTCGGGAACTGGGAGGCCCTGGCCGGGCTGATACCCGGCGGTAAGTCC
>BNJU01003338.1_pt1 | contig 28157 bp, 40 predicted proteins | sample 8539281 | NCBI WGS metagenome assembly BNJU01 (sample SAMD00202456, study PRJDB9452) | human saliva metagenome | isolation source: human saliva | place: Japan
GTGAATTGCATCGAATGGAAACCATTGGTAGAACAGATGATACTTTTTCACCATCAAAGATTACGCCATTAGATCATTCATTGCCGGTTAGTGGGGCAATATGAAAAGTGCGGTCGAAAAATTGTTGTCTTTTGCACGGTTTTCAGTAATTTCTGCGAGCTCGCCTTTTTCTGCGGCTAGGATGCTTTTTGTACGGCCATTATTGAAAATAATCATCGTGATCGTGCCTCGTTAATGTGATCGGGCAAAAGGTGCAATAATTTGCACCTTTGATCCTTAGTCGGCTAGGAACGCTGCTAATTGTGCTTTATTTGGTAGCGCAGACATCGCCCTTTTGCTGTCGTAGTAAGGGCGCCACATGCATTGGCTTGACGGATAATTTGCGTACAAGCACATCATTTTCTTCCAGTTTGGATGCTGTGACAGTCCAGCAAGCAGACTCACCAACGAAGGCATCGCCTGCACCTGTTGTATCAACCGGTTGTAGGGCTTTTCCGGCAATTACATCTTTCTTACCTTCTAGTGATAGAGCGCGCCATCTTTACCCTAGAGTCACGATAATCAATTTTTCAGGATAAAGTGCGGTCACCTTTTTCAAAGGCTTTTTCAAGGTTATCAGTATTGGTTAAAAGCGTTAATTCTTCTTCAGAGAATTTCAATATGTCAGCCAATCCAACAGCTTCCACAGACCACGGTTTTCATTTCTTCTAGGCTAGACCAAAGTGATTCACGTAGATTTGGATCGAAAGAGAAGAAACCACCAGCAGCTTTAATTCGACGAATGGCTTCAAGAGTGGCTTCGCGAGATGGATTATTAATCAGCGCAATAGAGCAACAATGTAGCCATTCACCTTGTTGGAAAGGCGGTAAATCGCCAGCTTTGTAGGAACTGATCCGCACTTGGGGTTTACCATAAAGGTAAAGCTGCGTTCGCCATTATCTAAAGCCGACTACAACCGTAGAGGTTCGATGTTGCGGATCTAAAATCATATGTTGTGTATTCACATTTTCCGCATTTAAGGTATCTTGCATAAATTGGCCAAGCGGATCGTTACCCACGCGACCAATAAAGTCACTCGGGCTGCCTAATCGTGCCACCCAACAGCCACATTTGCAGGGGCGCCACCGCACAGCGTAAATAATGATTTTCACCGTCAGGAATAAGATCGACCACTGCATCACCCAGCACCCAGATTTTTTGATTCATCATGCCCTCCTGTTATCAGGACCTATAAACTTGAATTCTGTTTATATGTAGGATTTTGAAAATTTCTCACACAAAACACCCATCATGGAAATGATTTTACGAAATGATGTTTTCTCAAATATTTATTTGCGTTGAATAAAACCATGACTGACAATACAGCAGTCTTGCTGTAGTAAAAGCTGGTATTAATTTTTCAACGCGTGTCTTTTGAGAATGCTATTTTTGCGTTTTATTTAATCCTAGCAACCAGAGTATCCTAGAAAGAATAAACCATAAATTAAGCGTTAGCTTTATTTTTGAATATTTATTATTTTTGATCAAATTCCTTTAAATCTTCCAGTGTAATTCGTTTATTATTCGGGAATAATGCTTGCTGTTTTCTGTGCCCCAATAAGGGAGAAACAAAGACTTTTTCAATTAATAAGATGTCTTGATATGCCGAGCTTTTGTTTAAATGAATTTAATTCACCCAATACCAAATGTTCGGGTTTGGTTATACTTAATCAAACGGTTTTGAGCAACAGTAGAGTCGCATTTACTACTCATCTACTAATGGTGTTGCATGTCTGATAAGAACAATTTTTGGGCATATTATCAAAAATATAGTTAAAAATAACTCGCACTTTATGAGCCATAAGTGCGGTCGATTTTTGTGATGTTTTATTTTCATCGTGACTTTGACAAACTACGTTTACCGACTTGGTAAACATTTGTACCTTTGGCGCATTGGCTTTCATGTCTTCGACTTTTTCGCCATTGATTTGCACCACCTTGCTTCGCTGAGCGAATCGCTTCGAAGTAGAAGGAACCAGTCCTGTTTCTTTTTAATAGGTTGCTAAACCAATTTCGCCTTCAAAGGTGAATTCAGGCATTTCATCCGGCATCGCACCTTTTTGGAAACGGTTAATAAATTCTGTTCAGCCGCCTCTGCAGCCGCTTCATCATGAAACGTGCGATGATTTCTTTGGTTGTCAAAATCTTCACATCACGTGGGTTTTACCATTTGCTACTGCTTTTAATTCAGCAATCTCAGTGAGTGGACGGAAAGAAAGTTAGTTGTACCAATCCCACATTAATTCATCCGAGATTGACATCATTTTACCGAACATATCGCTTGGAGCATCTGTCACGCCGATGTAGTTGCTAATGATTTAGACATTTTTCTTCTCACCGTCTAAACCAACAAGTAATGGAAGCGTAATCGCTACTTGGGTTTCTGACCGGATGATTTTTGTAATTCACGACCAACAAGTAAGTTAAATTCTTTGGTCTGTACCACCAAGTTCACGTCTGCTTCTAAAGCAACAGAGTCATGGCCTTGTAATAAAGGATAAATAAATTCGTGAATTGCGATAGGTTGATTGTTGCCAAAACGTTTTTGAAGTCATCGCGTTCTAGCATACGCGCTACGGTGTAGTTACTTGCTAAACGGATCATCCTTCAGTACCCAATTTACCCAACCATTCAGAGTTGAATACGATTTTCGTTTTTGTGGGTCTAGAATTTTTGTAAATCTGTTCTTTATAGGTTTCTGCATTGCGAAGCACATCTTCGCAGCTAAGCGGTGGGCGAGTGGTATTTTTGCCCGATGGGTCGCCGACCATGCCAGTGAAATCACCGATTAAGAAAATAGACTTCGTGGCTAATTGTTGGAATTGACGAAGTTTGTTTAATACCACGGTATGCCCTAAGTGAATATCTGGAGCAGTAGGGTCTGCACCAAGTTTAATTTTAAGTGGGCGATTTTCTTTCAGTTTTTCGATTAAATCCGCTTCAGAAAGAATCTCATCAGTACCGCGTTTTAGTTCTGCGAGAACGGTATTAATATCAGTCATTCTATTTCCTAATGTTATTTTTAATATTAAAGGCTACATTATAGAGAATATGGCACGAAATGAAAAGATTGAGATGACGCCCTATTGTGGGAAATAGGCGAAGTTGAGTGATTATCTGTTTGTTTTGGAATGGCTAGATGATAACTATTATCAAATACATTGTCAACAACAAAAATGAAAAATAATTCTCAATTATTTTAATCGATGTAAGGTACACTTTCTGTGAGAGAAAGTGCGGTCGGAACTCCATCTGAAATGTCAAATTTTCCGCATAGCATAAGCTTCAACGCCCTGAGATTTGGCGTCTTTTAAAAGTCGATCATATTCAGGATCCACAAACTCAGCGATTTTAAAAACGCTCGAATCCATCATGTAATCCAGCAAAGAGAACAACCGCGCGATGTCCTTGTTTTTTCATGGCTAAGCTCACGAACATGTTTTTGTCCACGAGTAGTCACCGCATCGGGAAACATTCCTAATGTGCCTTTTACAAAGGTGATTGATTTCACTTCAACATAACAATCTGGCAATCCTTCACCTTTAAGTAAGAAGTCGATACGGCTATTTTCTTCACCATATTTCACTTCAGGATAAATTTCATCATACATAGCCAGTTCTTTGATTTGTTTATTTTGCAAGGCTTCAAAGACTAGCTGGTTGGATCTGTGCGTGTTAATACAAACAAGTTGGCCATTTTCTAGTTGTGTTAATTCCCAACTATGCGGATATTTGCGCGTTTGGCTATCAGAATGAGAGTACCAAACGGTATCACCCTTCTTCACCACAGCCAGTCATTGCGCCAGTGTTTGCACAATGAATCGTGATCACTTCGCCATTTGGTAATTCAATATCAGTCAAAAAACGCTTATAGCGGCGAATTAATTTTGCGGATTTTAGAGTAGGGAGTTGCATAGCTTATTCCTTGTTAAAGAAAGTGCGGTCGAATTTAATGATGAAAATTGACCGCACTTTGTCTTTATCGAATGCTTAGTAAATAGTAAATGATTATTCAATTGCATATTCAATGGTCACGACTAAGCGTGCTTTTTTCTCAATCGTGCTTGTGTCGTAGCTACCAGTGTAATCGCTAGAGTCATCCGCATCAGGATTTGGCGCTTGAATGTAGAATGGCCCTTGTGAAGCGGATTTTAATACGCCAACTTTTACATTACTGGTTTTCGCAAACTCTTCAGCACGAACATGTGCATCTTGTGTGGCTTTTGAAATTAATTCACGTTTAATTTGTTCAAGATTTTCTAAGTAATAGTTTGGATCACCAAAACTAATGTCTTGGTTGTTGGCAACTAATTGGTGAATATAGTGAGTGCTTTTTGTAACTTAGTCAGTTCTTTGGTTGAAATTCTGATTGCTCTTGATGCATCAAAGCCATTGTCTCTACTTTTGGTTTCACCTTTTTCATTTTCATAATAGTCAGTATGAGTAGAAACATCTAATTCTGTGATTTCTCGATTTTCATCAGCGAAACCTTGTGCTAAGGAAACGAACGGCTTCATTCAAGTGATTCGCTGCCATTGCATCATTATATGTTGGACCCCAACCGCTTGCACGAATAACCCACGTACCTTGTGTTGAGGTGTAATGACTTTCTGCCAAAGCCTTTTAACTGAAATAGAGCCGGTCTGGCGTAAATTTTAAATTGATTACCTAAGATAAACGCTGATGCCATCAATCCAACTGCAAGAATGATGCCAAAAATAGCGAGATAAGATTTTTGCTGTTCATATATCGTCCATGATGTGGAATAAAAGAGCAGTTATTATAATCTAAATTTTAGATGTGGATATAAACTATCTGATAAGATTAATTTGCATGAAAGTTAGTGATTCGATACGGGTTATTAATGTAGTATATGCTTTCGAATTGTTATAACGATAGAAAGATAAATCTCAGTGAGTTTTTAGACTCTAAATAGTTTTTATTCATTCTATCAGTATGGAAAGGTTAGTATGAAAATCAAGGTGAGTTTATTAGTGTGGTGGGGGTATTGCTATCTAACGATTGTGTTAGCTAATCATGAAATTAAATTTGATGATATGAATTTTAAAATTTCCGTTACTGAAATGAAAGGGAATAGAAAAATTCACTTAACGGGTTTGTTAGGAAATAGTGCAATGGGCATATCAGATAGCAAAATAACAACTCATGATGATGAATTAAATATTGTTTTGTTTGAGGCATTAGCAAGGGTAAGTATTCTAGGTGATTTGAATAAAGAGAATTGTCATTGAAAACCTGTTAAGAAAATTACTTTTTGGTTCTGATTATAGTTATATGGCAAAATTAAGTTGGATTCTAACCATTGTATTAATGGAATGGTGAGCTACTTGACTTGCGCACTCTAGCAAAGAAAAACTTAGCTTTAACTAAGAAAACAAATTAAGCATATATGATAATGAATTGAATTGATTAACATTTACATAAATAATGGATTTAGTTTGTGTTTACAGGGAGAAAGTATTGTCATTATTCAACAAAATTATCAATTAGGTTTTTAGATATTCTGGAGGTTTAAATCTTCTTATTCTAGGTGGTGATATATATCGAAAATCAGGTGATGATTTTTGAACATACATACGATAACGGTGGTATTACGATGGTACTGTCTCATAGTGAAAGTATTATTGTTGCTGGGACAATATTTAGATAATTTAAGAGAGCAAGATTTATATGTCTTTTGTTTTAAATAGATTTGATGAGAATGAGTGAAAAGCTTTTAATATAACTAATTAGGCTTTGCTATAATAATTAATACTAAATGATTATTTCCAATTTGCATACTATACTAAATTTAATCACGAATAGTATCACTTTAAGATCTCTTTTTCTAGTTGAAGACTAATTTAGCTTGAAAATCTAGTTCTCTAAAAAGTGCGGTCAATTTTTGACCGCACTTTCTCACTTTACCGCACTAATAAGTGGAAGTTGTGCCACGTAAGATATTGGAGTAACAGCAGATGGTTTTTCATCTAGTGCTTTGCGTAAAGTCTTGCGTGCTTTCAATTGGCTGACGGTTGATGCCGATGATGATATCACCCGATTTTAAACCGCGTTGTGCCGCCATTGAATTTGGCTGTACTTTTGCTAATTTCCACACCTTTACACGCCTTTTGCATCATAGTTGCTTTAAGGTTGCACCATCTAATGCTGGAAGTTCCGTTTTACTTGCAGTTTGAGTGCCATCGTCTGCTTGTAAGGTCACTTTCACGTTTTCAGATTTACCATCACGTAAATAAAGTAAGTTCAATTTCTTTCCTGCACCAGAAGTCGCGATTTTAGCACGCATTTCGGCAAAGCTTGAGATTTTTGACCATTCATTGCGGTAATCACATCACCCTGCTTTTAAGCCTGCTTTTTCGGCAGCAGAATTTGGAATGACTTCACTCACAAATGCACCTTGTTGCGCACTGACATTAAAGGCTTTTCGCCAAATCTGCATTTAATTCGCCACCTTTAATACCGAGTAAACCACGACGTACTTCACCAAATTCTAAGATTTGTTGCACAAGATTGTTGGTTTGGTTGCTTGAATTGCAAAGGCAATCCCTGCGTTACCGCCACTTGGAGAAATAATAGCCGTATTAATACCAATTAATTCACCTTGTAACTCAATAATGCACCACCAGAGTTACCACGGTTTACCGCCGCATCGGTTTGGATATAGTTTTCATACGCACCGCTATCTGAACCAGTAGAGCGACCTAGTGCTGAAACGATACCAGAGGTTACAGTTTGACCTAAACCGAATGGGTTACCGATAGCAACGGTAAAATCACCGACACGTAATTTATCGGAGTCAGCCATTTTGATTGCGGTGAGGTTTAGTTGGTTTTTCGATTTGTACTAAAGCGATATCAGATTGTTCGTCTTTTCCAACGAGTTTTGCTTTGAATTCACGTCCGTCTTGTAATTTTACGGTAATTTTATCCGCACCATCTACCACGTGATTGTTAGTTAAAACATAGCCTTTATCTGCATTGATGATCACGACAGAACCTAAACCACGGAAGTTGCGTGATGAGCCACGGTTTCCACCAAATTGTTCACCAAATTGATCACCAAAGAAAAAAATTTAAATTCTTCCGGAATATCATCAGGTAATGCTGAACGGCTGTTTGCTTTTGCTTTGCCTTCAACAGAAAGGGTCACAACTGCTGCTTGCGCTTTTTCTAACATGGGTGCAAGGCTGCCTTGTTCGACAATTTCATTTGGAATAGCCGCTTGAGCGGATAAAGAGGTTGCAAACACGCTTAAACCTAATGCTATACCGGTTAATACAAAATTTCTTTTCTTCATAGAGTTCTCCAAGTAAAAAATAAATGACTGAATAAGTGTTCAATCAGACAAAAGAAATGGGGGAAATGTTCAGTAAAAACAAGGGAATTTAAAAAAATATTTTAAAAAAAGTGCGGTTAGAATTGAAATTGTTCTTTTTGCCCGCATTTATCTCAAAACCTATTGTCATTTTAGAGGATAAAAGAATCATTCTAGTTTTAAATAGGGCTGGTACAACCTATTTTTACGCCAAAATCCTTGCCAGCTAAAGTGAAAGGTAGTTTAATAACGACCTATTTGGATTGCTTAGCTAGTACAAGTTTTTTATGCAATCATATAAAATCAGTGTAAGAACTCTAAATGAACTAGTTTACTAGTACAAAAATGGGTGTAGAGTAACGCATTAGATTTTAAGCACAACATTTAAGATTTAGAGAGTGACATATGGCGACGAAGAAAGAAGATATCGAAATAAAAAGTTGCAAATGACGATACCCGAATTGGAAAAAGTGGGATCAGGTATTGCCTCCCATTGCTTTTATTAGAAAAATTCCTGCAAGTGAAGAAGCGGCAGAGTTAGTTCGTGAAACCCGTTTACATGCCCACAATATTATTCATGGAAAAGATGACCGTTTACTTGTGGTGATTGGTCCTTGTTCTATTCATGATCCTAAAGCGGCATTAGATTACGCAAAACGTTTAAAAGTATTACGTGATGAATATAAAGATACACTTGAAGTGGTGATGCGCGTTTACTTTGAAAAACCGCGTACAACAGTGGGCTGGAAAGGCTTAATTAACGATCCTTATTTAAATGATACGTATCGTTTAAATGATGGTTTACGTATTGCGCGTAAATTGTTATCTGATATTAATAACTTAGGTGTACCATCAGCCGGTGAGTTCTTAGATATGATCACACCGCAATATGTGGCAGATTTTATGAGTTGGGGTGCAATTGGTGCGAGAACAACTGAATCTCAAGTTCACCGTGAGTTAGCTTCAGGATTATCTTGTGCAGTAGGCTTTAAAAATGGCACAAATGGTGGCGTGAAAGTGGCATTAGATGCAATGGGCGCAGCAGAAGCTTCTCATTATTTCTTATCCGTAACGAAATTTGGTCATTCTGCTATTGTTTCAACAAAAGGAAATGAAGACTGCCATATTATTTTACGTGGTGGCGATAAAGGCCCTAACTATAAAGCAGAAGACATTGTCAAAAGTTTGTGCAGAGATCGAAAAATCAGGTCGTATTCCACATGTAATGATTGATTTCAGCCATGCAAATAGTAGCAAACAATTTAAAAAACAAATGGAAGTTTGTGAAGATGTTTGTCAGCAAATCGCAGGCGGTTCAAAACAAATCTTTGGTGTGATGGTAGAAAGTCATATCGTTGAAGGTCGTCAAGATTTAGTGGATGGAAAAGCGCATACTTACGGACAAAGTATTACTGATGCTTGTATCGGTTGGGAAGATACAGAAATCTTGTTAAAACAGTTATCTGATGCCGTAGCGGCTCGCCGTCGAGTAAATAGCTAATAAGTTTTTATTTTTCAGATGATGAAAAGTGCGGTTAATTTTGACCGCACTTTTTATGCGCTTTGAAAAATAGTAGAAAAGGGGTATGCTAGGCTCTAATGGAAATAAGAAAGGAGAAGTATGATGGGGATATCGATAAATGGTCTGTTAATTGTTTTAATACCGATGGTATTAGGCTATTTACTTAAGACTCAATAATAAATCCCTATATCATAAAAATTAATCATATCGTGATGTTTTTGCTTTCTATATCATCCTTTTTCTTAATGGGGTATTTGCTTGGTCAATTGGATGATTTGAGAACATAAACTCCCTATTATTGGTACAACCGCATTGACGTTATCTGCGATCATTTTGGGTTCAAATATGATTGGTTTGATGCTTTTACGATCGCTTTTAATCCAGCTGAACCGCTAAAACATCATGGCAAAAATTGATTCTCGCTGGCATTCCTTAATTGATTCTCTCAAACTTTCGGCACAGTAGTGCTTGGTACCATTTGTGGTTTCTTTTTAAATCCCTATTCATGCTGCCTACAGGTATAAATCTATATGTATTGATTGTGCTGATTTTTCTTTGTGGGATTCAACTAAGAACAACGGTATTTCCTTAAAAGAGGCTTTTTCAATAAACGTGGTTTTCAAACAGGGATGGTGTTTTACGCTTTACCTCGTTACTAGGGGGCGTGATTGCTTTGCGTTTTAGCGATGCCCAATTACTCAAGGGACTCGCTTTTTGCCTCTGGAATGGCTGGTATTCGTTATCTCAGTGTGGTATTAACTCAATGCATGGGGACCGGTGCAGGGGAGTATTGCCTTTTTAATGATTTATCCCGTGAAATTGTCAGCTTTATTTGTCATCCCATTATTTATGCGTCATTTTCCGTTCGACTGCAATTGGGAATTACGGGTGCGACAGCAATAGATTGCACTTTGCCAATTATTCAAAAAGCGGGAGGTATTGAAGTCACGCCAATTGCGATTTCATTCGGTTTTGTTACGAATATTCTGCCACCAGTTACTATTGGTTTTCTTTTTCCAGTATTCCTCTATAAAAAGAATATAAACAAAAGAGTTAATCGTCACTTTTTCGATTAACTCTTTTTCTTATATTTTAATATTAAGGATTATCAGTTTTATGCATGGCAATAACAGCCTGATCTAAACTGAGTCCGCCATCACCCATCGGTAGTTTATGCGCACTCAGTACATGGAATTCGCTCAAATTTTCTTTTTAATAAGCGACGTAGCAGTTGGTTTATGCATCACACCGCCAGATAACACGATGGTACGGCATTGGTATTTTGCGTGCTTTGGTTTGCAGCAAGTTCAGCAAAACCTCGCGAGAGCATAATGAAAGGCGAAAGGCTTTTATCTGCAGACAGACGCATTTGGTAATTCAACCAACTTTGCCAGAAGTAAGCCAAATCCAGTTTATTGCCGATAAGCGGCATTTTTACTGGAATATTGACCCGCACTTTGTGCTTGTGTCGCCAAAGATGAGTATTTGCCAGTGCTTCGAGATGACAGCAGCTTCGCCCTTCCCAAGAAACAATGGTTGGAGCAATACCGAGAGCATAAGCTACGGCATCAAATAAGCGACCCGCAGATGATATAGTGGGACAATTGAGTCCGCGCTCAATGGCATTGACTAGTATTTGCCAATTCGGTTCTGTGCAGGTTTTAGTGAGAATTTCTTGCCATTGTGGCACAAATTGATGCAGGTGAGCCAGCCAGTTGCGCCAAGGTTGTTTAGCTGCAAGATCGCCTCCTGGTAGAGCCAAACAGCAGGCAGACCACCTAAATATTGACTATGTTGATAGTCAACGAGTAGGCATTCGCCTCCCCAAAGTTGTCCATTTTCGCCCATGCCGATACCGTCTCAGAGCAAGACCAATTACAGGTTCACTACAATGATGCTCAGCCATCACGCTGACAATATGAGCATGATGATGCAGTACTTCGATGGGGATTTGTTGCTGTTCGGCGTTGTTTTCCGACGGAAGATGAAAAATAGCTAGGGTGAGCATCGACCGCGATGATGTCTGGCTTTAAATTTCGATAAATATTTTGAAATAATTCAAGATTTTCACTTAATTGTGACCGCACTTGTTCATTTGCTGTGATCGCCAATATGTTGGCTCAGTACGCCTTTATTGTGACGTAGTAAGCAGAAGGTATTTTTCAGATCAGAACCCAACGCCAACACATTTTTGTGCTTTGTGTTTCAAGTGGTATTTCATCAGGGCACATAGTCACGAGCACGACGTAGCGTTTCAATCCATCGAAGGCAACGCGAACAGGCTATCATCGGCACGTTGTAGAATATCGCGATTGTGACAAAGATAAAAATCAGCTAAGTCAGCTAATTGTTCCACCGCATGTTCATTTTTCAGCACGGGAGGTTGTCCGCTTGCGTTAGCAGAGGTCATGACTAGCGGATGATTAACTCGCGCGTAACAACAAATGCTGCAGTGGATTACTTGGAAGCATGACGCCGATTTCTTGCAAGTGAGGTGCGATGTTATCAGCAATATTGGGTACTTTATGCTTTTTGCAGTAGTACAATTGTGCCGCACTGCTGGTTAGCAATTCTGTCTTTGAGGCGCTAAATCTTGTAAAAACTGCAGGTCAGGCACCATAATGGCTAATGGTTTTGTCGGACGATGTTTCCGTTGACGTAATAAATCAACCGTCTTTTTGATTATTCGCATCACAGGCTAGATGAAAACCGCCTAAAGCCTTTTAACCGCGACGATATGACCTTGTTGCAATAAAAAGTGCGGTCTGTTTTTAGCGCCGTTTCCATGAGTAGCGAGAGTTTGTTCTCGATCTGCAAACCAGATATGGGGGACCACAGACTGAACAAGCGTTGGGTTGAGCATGAAAACGACGATCAGCGGGATCTTTTGTATTCTTTTTCGTCATCATGGGACAAAGTGGAAAAAGCAGCATATCGCCGTTTTTTCGGTCGTAAGGAATTGCCTTGATGATAGTAAAACGCGGACCACAATGGGTACAGTTAGTAAAAGGATAATAATATCGTCGGTTGTTGGGATCGAATAAGTCAGCTAAACAATGTGGACAGGTTGCTGCATCAGGAATAATTTGCGTGTCCATTTGATTGTTTTTCACTTTCCGAATGGTAAAGCCTGTTACTGCAGTTGCTTCTGGGCCAATCTATTGGACGCTGAGTAATATCGGTAATCTTTGCGCTAGCGGTGGGAGTTTGTTTTTGCAGGTCGGACAAAAATTGCTCGAGTGCATCTGCTGGTGGGGAGAGACAAAACGAACTAATACGCCTTGTCCATCATTATTGACATCTCCGTTTAACTTATATTGATTTGCTAGCAGTTAGACAAAAGGGCGAAACTCCACGCCCTGAACCTTTTCCTTTATGCTACTCGATCCCTGCATAACGCAATCCTGTTTTATTTTTGATTTAGGCCAAGAAAATCGCCAGACTTCGTGTTCTAGCTGGCTCATCGCACTCAAGGCTTCTTGCGTCTGTTTTGCTCTTCTTCATCGATAATTGTCATGGCAAAAACCCACATGCACGAGTACCCATTTACCGACGAGAGGTTTTGGGGTCATCCTGACAAATTAATGAAATATTAACCTCTTTTTAACTCCGCACACATCGACTACAGCAAGCTGTAATGCGCTGTCAGCTACTTGGAATGATCTGTCCCGGAATACCTAAACACATAATCTGTCCTTAGTTGGAATGTTTATGAGATGAGATGTTTACTGTAGTCAATAAACATACTGCGAAAGAGTGAATTTTATCATGTAACCATATAAATTTGTATAGCGATATTTTAAACGGGAGTATGTACTTTTGTTTAAATTTCATTCATGTTTTTAACATAAAATTATTATGTCACCTTTATTTAACAGTGTGTCATCACAGTAAAGAAAACAATGGAAATCTTTTTGATCTTAATCACAGATTTTTGATATTACTTCTGAGCTTTTGTTTCTCAGAGGAGTATCCTTATTCTAGAGTGGTTATTATGAAACGTATATTTACATACAAGGAGGGAATGTATGAACCGTTTTGTAATCGGAGATCCGAAGGATTGCATTGATGCAACACCTGTATGGCCGCTTTCTAGCGAAGTGCATAAAGCCTTCGGATTACTACAATCTTTTCCACGCTTACAAGTCATGCGTAATGACGATGTAACCGTGCCACCTTCTGTCGTCATTGTGATGATTCACCATGTGCTACCGTGTGTCCGGTGCACGCAATTACACATATTGATGACACCATCCAACTTAACGAAAGTCTCTGTATCGGTTGTAAACTTTGTGGTATTGTTTGCCCATTCGGCGCAATTACTCAACATGGTTCTGCACCGATTGACGCACCTACCTATTATGAAGTGATTCTCCTTCACTGATGCAGTAAAACGAGATATTCGTACTGCACCAGATAATACAGATTTATCACAATATGCTGGCATGGCAACCTGGCGTGAAAGCCATTGCTGTAAATGCGACCTTTGCTATTTCCGTGAAGATGGTCCGGCTTGTAGCCAAACCCTGTCCGACCAAAAACGTTATTTATTATTAGTGATGAGAGTATCAAACAGGCTAACGAAAGAAAACGTGAAATGGCAATGGTTTCTTCGCCTGCTATCCCAAGATAATTAGTGTGTTTTAACTTGTAATCACTGGAGGATATTATGAGTTTACCAATCAACTTACTCATCACGACCCTGTTGATTTATGTCGTGGTGCGTTTATTTCGCTCTGCAGTGAGACGAAATGAACAACTTTCAATCAATATATCCGGCGTGACCGGTGTACTTGCTGGAGTAGTTAGGGTATTGTTGCCTGCATCCCCTGTTCTGATCAGCAGCGACACAGTCGTTGATGTTTTTCAAAACCCCATTTGAATTTTGTTTCATTTTTCCATCCGTATTGATGGATTGGCTGCGTTTATGGTGTGCGTCATTTCTTTATTAGTGATTGTGACCGCACTTTATTCTTTTCTCTTGTGTGAAAAGAATACAAAGGCAAAGGCGCAGGTTCCATGGGTTTCTTCATGAATTTATTTATCGCTTCCATGGTTGCGTTAGTTACCAGCGATAATGCGTTCTACTTCCTTGTCTTCTTTGAAATGATGTCATTGGCATCTTATTTTTAGTGCTTACTCGAACAAGATGACAATGCCGTCAAATGCAGGCTTGCTTTTATTTCTTTTATTGCGCATGCTGGTTCGGTATTAATTATGATCGCCTTCTTCATTTTCTACTGCTATGCCGGTAGTTTTTGAATTTAGCGCATTCCGTCAAACCACTTTACCGGCACCGCTTGGCTTTTACCGCCTTTATTTTGGCATTTTTAGGTTTTGGCGCCAAAGCGGGTATGATTCCACTACAGCTGGTTACCGAAAGTCACCCTGGCTGCACCTTTCATGCATCCGCATGATGTCTGGTGTGATGGTGACGGTATCTTCGGGATCATTAAAGTGGTGTCGATCTTCTCGGTTCTACCAATGTTTGGTGGGCGGCGTTATCGTACTCGGCTTTCGGTGCGGTATCTTCCGTACTGGCGTACTTTATGCCTTGGCAGAACATGACATCAAAAACTCTTTGGCTTATCACACGGTAGAAAATATCGGCATCATTATGATGGGTGTGGGCGTCGGTATGATTGGTATCGCGACACATCATCCCGTGATTGGCTACTGTGACTTGCTTGGTGGTTTATACCACTTACTTAACCATGCTGTATTCAAAGGCTTGTTATTCTTAGGTGCAGGTTCTGTAATGTATCGCTTTGCATACCAAAGACATGGACTTAATGGGCGGCTTTAGGCAAACTTATGCCTTTACACTGCATTCCCTGTTTCTTTAATCGGCACCATGGCGATCTCTGCATTGCCACCGTTTAACGGTTTTGCGTGCAGTGAATGGTTTACTTTATCAACTCTTATTCGTTCCTAAGCCGATGCGATGATTTTCGTATTAAAACTTGCCGGTCCAATTGCTATCATTATGTTGGCATTAACAGGTGCGTTAGCGGCACTTGTTTCCCGTGAAAGTGTACGGTATCAGCTTCGGTGGCACCACGTAGTGAAAAAGCAGCTACGCACGCGAAGTACCAAAACCAATGGTGATTGCCATGGCAGTGTTGGCCTTATGTTGTGTGTTGTTAGTGGGCGCATCTGTGCAGACCCCAATAATTGGCGAAAATTTCTGACCGCACTTGCTCATAGCGAACCGCTAATGCTGGCTCAAAATGGAGTAGTGGTCGCACTGCTGAACCGCATACTGTACTTTCAACACCAATGGTGACTATCATGTTATTGGCATTTTTCTTCTTGCCATTTAGTTTCTATGCGTTCACCAAAAATCAACGTTTATCCGATCGTGCAAAAAGGCAAACCCATGGGCTTGTGGTTATGCTTATGAACAAGATATGGCTGCTCTGCAGGTAGTTTCACTCGTCCGTTTACGTACGATTTTTCAAATCGCTTTATACCTGTGTGAAGTGTTGATCCTGCACCTTAGGTGATAAAAGGCATCCAAGCGGTAATTAAAGGCGCAACAAAAGCTGAACCTTTCTGGGAAGAAAAAGTGACGATGCTGATCGCTCGTTTTATTCCGTGGTTAGGAACAAAAATCCAATGGTTGCAATACAGGTGACTTCGTGTGTAAATGTGTATTGTGACTGCTCTGGTGGCATTACCATTTCATTGGTGTTGATGTAGGAGGTTGAAAGATGATTACGTTACCTTCAGAAATTGCAACATCTGCCGTTGAATGTTTGCTTTTGCCATCGTGCAAGCCTTGATTTTGCTTGTCTGCACCGTTATTTTTCCGGTATTTCACGTATGATCCGTGCGCGTATTCAATCTCGTCGCGGTCCTGGCGTGTTACAAGATTATCGCGATATTGCGAAATTAATGAAACGTCAAAACATTTGGCCTGACAATGCGGTTGGGTTTCTAAAGTGATGCCTCATAAGCAATTAGCACCGTGATGGTGGTCGCCATGAGTTTGCCTCTTATTTACTCGTGTGTCGCACCAGTTTGGCGCTGGCAGTGATTTTCTAATCACCGTGATTTACTTATTCGCCTTGTTCCGTTTCTTCTTTCAATTGCGGGTTCGATTCAAACAGCATTTCTCAAGCTAGGGGCAAGTCGAAGTCGTATTAGAGTCTTGTAGAGCCAATCGCCATGTTGGCATTCTTGTCATTGCGTTGAAACGTCGGTTCAACCAATTTTTGCGGTTATCGGTAATGCGCTTCCGAAACACTGGCAAATATCCAATTGCGACAGTGATTGCTATCCCGCAGCATTCTTCGCCGTATTTATTGAAATGGGTAAAATCCATTTGATTTGGCAGAAGCAGAACAAGAATTACAAGAAGGTCCATTGACTGAATATTCTGGTCCAGCACTGCCTTATTAAAAATCGGCTTTAAGCTAAAATCTATGGTTGTAGTCTCTATCTTGTGAGCGTGTTAAGCCTTTCGGTATCCCGACGAGATGAGCTTAAGGCATTATTTTAGGTAGTGTCTCGTGAAATTATTAGTGGTGTTTCGTATTGGCTTGTGTCTTTGAAAAACACACTTTCTCGTACCCGCTTTATGTTAACAGGACGTTTAACCGTGGTCGGCTTCGGCATTTCTGCTGTTGGCGTTTCGTATTTTACTCACTGTTGTAAGGATGAGACAAATGGTAACGTTTAGCCTGATTACAATCATTTTACCTCTCGTAGGAGCGTTTATTGTCGGTTTGAACAAAACATTTTGCTCAAATTGCCACAGTATTTTGCTGCGCTTACTACGCTGGGCACCTTGTTAGTCGCAGGACAATGGTTTGTTGATGGTCATCAAAAGCGTCATACTATGACATCGTCGCTTTTGGATAAAACCGCGATCTTGTGTAACGCTTGATGCAGCAGTACATTAATTGTCTTTTGCCGTTGTGGCCTTAGGTTTCTTAATCTGCTTATATTCTGTGGTTACTAACTGATAAACCGTGAACAACCCACTAATGGGTTACCACGTTTCATGCGCATCTTGCTCATCTTTATCGGTGCCATGGCGGGTTTGGTGTATTCTCAACTTTAGCAGGACAATTATTGTTCTTCGAAAATTACTGGGGATGTTCTTGGGCATTAATCAGTTATTACCAAACACCAAAAAGCAAGCTACGCCAAAATGAAAGCCTTGATTATCACCCACGTGGGGCAATTGCTATATATTGCCGGCAGCCTATTTACCAGCCAATCAGGTATCTTTCTATCACTGCGCAGAACATTTAGATCCGGAGTGCGAAACCAGCGTTATTCGGTGTATGCTTTGCTGCGTGGGGTAAATCAGCACAATTGCAAATGCAAACGGTTGCCTAATGCGATGGAAGCACCAACACTCGGTGAGTGCGTATTTCACGCTGCGTCTATGGTGAAAGTTGGGGTATATATCTTTCGCGGTTCTGTTATGTCTCGCTGGTGATATTCCACATATTGTGGGTGAGGTGGGCATCATGGCGATGATTACCTTAATTTACGGTTTTCGATGTATACTGCCACAAACAGATTTAAAACGTTTATTGGCGTATTCCAACATTACCCAACTCTTCTTATATTTTCATTGGGATTTCTCTCTGCTGCATTAGGCTCTAAATTGGCCTTGTGGCAGGATTAGCTACATCTTCAACCATGCTTTCGCGAAGAGTTTGTTCTTCTTGGTGCTGTCTGTTGGTTAGCTGCCACCGAACCCGCTCTATGCCATTGTTACAAGGTATTATGCGTACCATGCCAGTGGTTGGCAGGATTCGGTGTTAGCGGCTTTAGCTATTGGGTGCTACCGTTTAACGGATTCTTCAGTAAATATCCGTTATTCTGCGCGCCGGTTTGAATTAGCCATGAATATGGCTGGATCACTTGTTGATGGTACTTGCTTTAATTGAATCTACCGCGACATTCGTGTGGTTGTTGTACAAATTCGGACAATCGTGATCGGTAAACTGCTCGAGGCGGTAGCCGAATGCACAAACCTGATAACACTTTCAATGAGCGTTGTATTAGTCGTCTTCATGGTGATGTCCACTGGTGTCCAGTTTTATCTGCCGCATATTGGCTGGTTTCTGGCCGGTTAGGTTATGGAGGAATCGGGCACGATAAATGGTCTTGCGTGTTTACTCATTATTACCTCTCTTTGCGTAATTATGGCGCGAACTCGCACAAAAAGCTGCAGTTATTTTATAGCTTGCACTGCATTGGTATTGCCGTTTGTATATCTTTGCCTATGAAAGCCCATGAACTTATATGCGGTCAATCAGCGCATTTATTACCAAAGTGATTTTAGTACCGATGATTTTAGTTATGCGCATGATTGACGAGATCAAAACACCCGTGCGGAACACGTCGCTAGTTGATCCCTGATCACAGCAGTGATAAATGACATTGTGCTATTTTTGTAGTCATCCCAATCGATTTGCGTGGTTGCACATCTTAAACCGGCGCTGTCCGTGTATTAAGTCACTTGTTAGGTTTGGTGCATCGTCAGCCAACGCAATATCGTGAAAACAAGTGTTCGTTGGTTGTTTATGGAAAACGGTTCTCATCTCATTAGCCTTTACTGGCAAACAAAGCACCTGAGTTAGTGGAAATCGGAATTGCTACAGATGCTATTCTTTGCCGTCATCATATCGGTATTGGTAAACAAAATTTACCGTACATTCCATTCACTAGATGCAAAACAACTTATGAGCGTGAAGGGGTAATCCATGTATGAACATGGATAATCGCGTTATTAATCGCACCTTAGCAATATCACTTGCCAGTTCTGCTTAGTGGCGTGACAAAAGCACGGACAATTTGTACCGCACTTCATGTTACAGGTTTGATTTTGATGTTAGCATTTGCCTTAGCGATTATTAATGGCGTGCTAACTCAGGGGAAATCAGCATTAAATAACTGGGTTTACATCGACAGTCTATCTGCTATTTTTCTTAGGTCTTATCGCTATTGTCGGAACGTTAGCCGGTATTTATTCTATCGGTTACATTAGTACTGAATATCGCGAAGGGCATCTTGATTTGAAAACATACTGCAATTATTACGGCTTTTTGCATTTGTTTTTCTTCACCATGATCATTTCTGTGATCACCAATAATGTGATTTTGATGTGGGCAGCCATTGAAGCAAACCACATTAAGTTCAGCATTCTTTGGTCGGGCATACAAACAAAAACCTCTCTTGAGGCTGCATGGAAATACATCATTATTTGTTCAGTTAGTGAGCGTTTGGATTGTATGGCACTTTAACGTTTCTAATGGAACAAAATCTTTTAGCTGATCCAAGCTGTTATTTTCTGGACAGAAATCAATCAACAGGCAGCGGGTTTGAAACCAATGCTCATGTATCTTGCTTTTGCCTTTATTTTGGTCGGGTTTGGTACTAAATGTCGTTTATTTCCAATGCATACTTGGTTATCTGATGCACACAGTGAGGCTCCAAGTCCTGTGAGTGCGATTTTATCAGCGGTATTATTGAACTGTGCCATGTCGGTGGTATTGCGTTATTACATCTTAGTTTCTAAAGCAGTTGGTTCTATATACCTCAAACCTTGTTGTTAGTATTTGGTTTACTGTTTCTGCATTAGTCGCGGCGTTGTTTATTATCGTCTCAATCTCGACATCAAACGTTTATTGGCATACCCAGTATTGAAAACATGGGTTTAATCAGCTGCTTTTTGGTTTAGGTGGTCCAATAGGCGTATTTGCTGGGTTATTACATACCATTAACCATAGCTTAGCGAAAACCTTGCTGTTCTGTGCTTTCTGTACATTTATTGAAAATACAAAACCCGTGATATGAACCATGCGGTGTATGGCATGGCTGGCACCCATGACAGCGGTATTATTTGCCGGTGGTGCATTAGCACCAGGTGGTATTCCACCATTTAACGTATCGTCAGTGAATCAGTATTGCTGTTGCGGGTATTTACGCAGGTAAAACTTGGTTAATGGTATTCTGTTTAATTTTACTTACTATCGTGTTAGCTGGATTGTCTTTCATGGTATTAAAAACTGTATTAGGTAAAACAACCTGGATAATGTTGAAGTGGGGATGTGAACAAAGTTTCACTCGTGGCGATGGCAATTTTATTGTTATTCATGTTTATTATGGGTATTCATATTGCCGAACCAATTTTGCAGTTATTAAAAAGTGCGGTGAATTGTACTCGGATCTGAAACAAGTGTCCTTTGGTGAAATGTTAGTTTTACCTTTGGCAAAGTTTAGCGCAATGATCGACAGGAGGATAAATATATGGAATTAACTAAAAATACATCAAGTCGATCCAGCCAAAATGATTGGCAAAAATTACATTGAAGCAGTCAATGCAAAATTTCCAAACACCATTTTGATGAGGAGGGTCAACACAAAATCAGGTTACTCCTTTACTATTAAAAACCAATATGTTACCTGATGTTGTTGAATACCTTTATTATCAACATGAAGGTTGGTTACCTTTGGTTTTTGGGAATGATGAGTGTTCAATTCATGGCAACTATGCAGTGTACCATGCTGTCCATGGAAGGGGAAGTGAAAACTTTATCACTATTAAAGTTTCTTTTAGCTGATCCTGTGAGCTTTAGAATTTCGTCTGTGACACCAAAAGTCAAAGCGGCGGTTTAGCGGAACGAATTATTTGACATGATGGTTTGAAAGCGGTCGGTTTTGCCTGACCAACGCCGCTTAGTGTTGCCAGATGATTCGGCCGGATGATCTTTATCCGTTACGTAAAGACTCTATGGATTATCGTTTACGTCCCGATCCGACAACCGCGACAGAAACATACGAATCTGCTAACGAAAAAGGCGAGGCTCGTATCGTTCCACTTGGCCTGTTACATATCACTTTGGATGAACCAGACATTTCCGTTTGTTCGTAGATGGGGAAGATATCATTGATGCGGGACTATCGTTTGTTCTATGTGCACCGTGGTATGGAAAAATTGGCGGAAACCCGTGTGATTAGCGACCAAGTTAACTTCCTTGCTGACCGTGCGGGATTTGTGGTTTTCCACATGTGTAGCCTACGCCAACTCTGTCAGAAAGTGCTTTAGGATTACAAATCAAAACGAGCTGAATGGATCCGGTGCGATTTTATTAGAAGTAGAACGTTTACACAGCCACTTATTAAACTTAGGTCCATCTAGCCACCTTTACCGGCTTTGATACTGGCTTTATGCAATTCTTCCGTTCGTGAAAAATCCATGACCTTGGCAGAAGTGTTAACCGGTGCACGTAAAACCTACGGTATTAACCTTATCGGTGGTAGCGTCGTGATATGTTGAAACATCAACGTGAGTAATGTATCAAACTTATCGGTGAAAATGCAGAAGAACTCAAAACCCTAACCGATATTTTATTGAATACACCGAATATGGAACAACGTACGGTGGGTGTCGGTGTCTTGGCAAAAGATATCGCTCGTGACTTCAGCCCGGTTGGTCCAATGATTCGTGGTTCTGGCTTTTTGCGCGTGATGTACGTGAAGTACATCCATTCTCTCGGTTATGGCGATATACCTTTCAATCTCTTCACTGAAGCAAATGGTGACGTATTATCCCGTGTGAAAGTGCGTATTAATGAAGTGTCTGAATCCATGAATATTATTGATTACATGGTGGATAATTTGCTGGCGGCGAAATCTTAAAAGAAGGTTTCACTATACGCCTGGACGTTTTGCTTTAGGGATTACTCGGCACCACGTGGCGAAAGATATTCACTGGTCAATGCCAGGTGACAACCAAAATCCTTTCCGCGTTGTCGTGCAGCGACTTGCATGCTAACCGACCCAACCTTACGCTTATATGTTGCGGCAATACAGCGTCTGATGCACCACTTATTATTGGTAGTCTTGACCTCTGCTATTCTTGTACCGACCGTGTAACTGTGTGGATGTGCGTAAACGCAAAGCGAAAAACCGTAGATTATAAAGAGATTGAACGCTACGGTATTGAACGTAAAATTCACCATTGAAATAGGGGAGGCGGAATATGTTTAAATTACTCAAAACGGTATTTAAAGCAGGTGATGTCACCACCAAATATCCGTTCAAACCTTATGAAGTCGATGAGTGATTTTAGAGGAAAACCGGAACTTAATTCTGATCAATGTATTGTCTGTGCGTGCTTGTACTCATTGCCTCGTCCAGCTACGCGTTGACCATGAGAACGGATCCAGTGACAGGCGACCGTACATGGTCGTTATTTCGGTCGTTGTATTTTCTGTGGTCGTTGTGAAGAGGTTTGCCCAACTAAAGCGTATTCGCTTATCACAAGATTTTGAACTATCAGTGACCAATAAACAGGATCTTTTCCAAGAAACAACCTTGCAACAGTAACTCTGTCAGGAATGGTAAACCTTTTATTTTTATAAAGAATTGAATTACACTCATCGATTTATTCCAAACAAACTTTGATAATCCAGAGTTAGTGTGAAACGAAAATTGGCGGAATTACATACCCGTCCGGTTTGCAACGTCAACATAGTTTAGAAAACCGCAAATATGGAATCCATATGTGATGAAATTGATCGACTTTATGAGCCAGTTCGCTTTGAATTTCAAAAAGCAATCGAACAACGTACGAAAGTGCGTTGATTTACCTAACGTTTTAGCAGGAGGCGAGACGATGAACACTCAAATTCCAATGCCGGTTAATGGTATATCACCGTTTAGTATTGATGAAAATATTGCCAAAATGAAACAAACATTGCTGAAGATATTCAACGTTCAGCTTACGTTTATCGTGTGGACTGCGGCGGTTGTACTGGTGGAACTCGAAATTTTCAGTGCACCATTACGCCAACATTCGATGCGGAACGTTTTGGTATTAAAGTAGTAGCTTCACCTCGTCATGCGGGGACATTTTATTGTTCACTGCGCGGTTACTCGTGCGATGCGTACGCCAGCTTTCATGCGTGCTACTATGCCGCACCTGATCCAAAATCTGTATCGCTTACGGGGCTTTGCGGTTGCGGCGGCGGTATTTTCCACTGATCCTACTGTGTATGGGTGGTTCCTGACCAACCGTACCGCTGATGTTCATATCCCTGGCTGTCCACCAACACCCGCTGCCACCATTTGCGGTTTTGCTGTCGCGCTTGGTTTGCTTGATCAAAAGCTCAAAAGGTAAACGAGAAAGCTGATCCTAACGCAGAAGCTATTACGTTTCCAACCATTCCGTTGGATTTACGTATTAGCCTTGAACGTGAAGCTAACGTCGTCTTGCCGGTTATCGTCAAGGCGGCAACATCGCTAACCAATTTATGGCACGATGGCAGCAGAAAATGACAGCCATTTGCGTGACGTTTAGGTGAATACCTTTGTAGAACGCGAAGTCGATCCGCGTTTAAGCGAAATCGTCAATCGCTTCTGTATGCGATTAGTATGCCGTTTTCGGATAGTTACTGTGGGCAAACTGACGTGCCCCGATAAAAATGGGAAGTCGTTATGACAACGAAAGTCTTTTTCTATTTATTAAACGAACGTTTCGTCGAAAACGATGAACAAGTGCCAGAGCAAGCAAAACAGGTGATGTATTATCTTCTTGGCGATTGGTCACCATGTTGGTGTAATTGATTGTTAAAAATTACTGGTTTGTGACTACGATGCTTATCAACGTTTTGTAGAGAGCTTCCTAAAGGGATGCTAAACGTAAATTTGCCGGCTTAATGCGATTCGGTGAAACTAGTGATTGATTCCAGCCATGTGAATTTATTGGCGAAAGCAATGTGGATGATAACAGCCAAAGTTTCACCTAATCTTCAGAACATCAAGAGGTCGAAAACTTAATGGACACGTTAGCGTCGATCCAGCGTGAACCCAGTGATGGCATATTGCATGAAACCGTCGTGACGAGAGTAACGTGATCTCAACTGCTGGCAACAGCATTGATGATGACGTGCAGGCCCTTATCTCTATCAGGCCATTGAGTAGAAAATCCATTGCTGCACATTGGACCGCTACCCTGACGGCGGATCAGCACTTGAAAACGTTGCATATACTGTGCGAGACATGAAACCCGATTTGCTTTTACTGATGCGGCTGGATATGGAATTAGTCACCAGGCAAAATCCGAAATCATGGCTGAGAAAGAAAGCATTGCGGAACAGCTATGAGTACGCATAATCATGCCGCTCAATTACCTCACCGAACAACTGGAAACAGGATATTACAGCAATTGTTTTTGTTGCTCCAAACCTGATCTGTTTTGGTTTTCAGAATGACAGAAAGGTAAAAGAGTCTGGTAGCACGGCATGATTTTTTAAAAGAGGGAAGACTTGAAGAGATTCCTGTTTTGTAGAAAAAGTGGGGGATTTTCAAATATAAGTGAAAATATTACGAAACCTGTTTTATATCAATAACCATGTTTTTTGTAAGACCATAAGCTGATTTTGGGTGTAATATATACCCAGACTAATTATTCTAATTTATCTCTAACCTCGTGTTACCCAAATAAGGACGTTACTTACATATAAAAAGTAATACTGTATAAACTGTATTACAGCTTCAGGTTGTAAAATCCATCTGCGGAAAACAACAAATTGTGGGAGCTGAAGGCAAACGGCAAGACAAACGAAGGAGTTATGCCAAAGGATATTATGGCTGGGATTGTGCATGACACAAAAAATCCTGACTCCTCGCCTAATTCACCAGATGATCCGCTGGCAACGTGGTAGAAACCATCTACACCAGTGAGCTAAGAAGCGATTTTACACAGCAAAACGTCTCAGGTGAAATCAAAGAAAAGTACGGTAACGAATCAATTGGCGGTAACGGGCTCTTCCTGTGGGACTGTGGGTAACGAAGTGAACTTCTGTTATGCAAAATTCGCCCGTGCGGTATTAGGAAACAACAATATTGACTGTTGTGCGCGTGTGACACGGCCCTTCTGTAACAGGTCTGCTCAAATCGGTCGGTAACGGCGCAATGTCCAACCTCAATTGTTGTTGAGATTGAAGATACCAGCCATTCATTTTTGGCTATAATGCTTCCACTTCACACCCTATTGTGGCGCGTCGAATTAATCACGCCAGCGTATGGGCGAAAGTTATTGTTTTGTGACCTCGTAAAATCGAAACAGCCTGTATTGCGGATATTTATGCACCGCTTGCTAACGGTCTAACGTCGCATTCGAATGCGATGACAACGTGGATTTTAGAAGAAGGATTACAAGATTCGTGGACTATTGATGAACACACCGAAAACTTCTACGCGTTCTATGAAACCGAAAGCTTATACACACTGAATCCACTCAACACTACAGGTATTAAACCTGAGATGTTGCGAAATTGCCCGCACTTATGCGCGAAAGCGGAAACTGCTACTTACATCTTATGGGGGTATGGTCATTAATTCTGTCAAGGTGTAGAAACCAGTCGCGCGTTAGCGTTTGGCAATGCTTACCGGTAACTTAGGTAAACCAACATGCTGGTGTAAACCCAGTGCGTGGTCAAAACAACGCACAGGGTGCGTGCGATATAAAGAGTGGGTGTCTGATGACGATTACCGGGCTATCAAAAGTTTTGCTGACCCGGAAATTAATGGAATTTGCGAAAGCTTTGAAGCGTACCGTCTATTCTGGGCACAAACCAGGTGTACCAAGTTGAGTGGAAGCACCTGAAGGATCATGGAAGATAAAAATTAAAAGCTATCTCATATCGCGGGTGAAAGATACATTACAACCGAGCCTGATATTAATGCTGTTAAAAAGCCTTCGAGAAAGTTGACTTATCAAGTTCAAGATATTTTCATGACTCAAACAGCCGCAGAAGCAGATATTTTATTACCTGCGACTTCAGTGCTGAACACATGGAAGGTGTATAGTAGTGCTGACCGTGGTTTCAACGTTTATAAAGCCGTTGAACTAACCGGCGACGTCAAGGATGACTGGGCAATCATTAGCGAACTTACGCAGCAATGGGCTACCCAATGCACCATAACAATGCTCAAAGAATGGATGAACTTCGTTCGCTTTGTCCAATCTACAGCAGGCAACTTACGAAAATGGAAGGCTTTAATATATCCACGGCCATGTAATCGATGAAGCGTCCCGAAGATCGCGTACGCAATATTTGTAGCAAAGGCCAAATCTTCGACCGTCCGAACGGCAAAGCTGAATTCTTTGTGCTTGCGACTGGGAACCACCTGGCGGCGAGATCTTCAGAAGAATTTCCATTGGTACTTTCTACCGTACGTGAAGTTGGTCAATTATTCCCGCCGTTCCATGTCTGGTAACTCGCCGTGCACTTCGCGGCACGGATGAACCAGATTCGTACAAATGAACGATCAAGACGCCGGGCACTAGGGAAGGTGCCAACGACCTGGCTTTGGACTGGCATCATCACGCGGTAAAGTGATCGCGCGTGACGTGCAGCAACTCGTACCAACAAAGGCGCTTTGTTATACGACCTCCATCAATGGTGGATCGGTAAACGTAACGAATTAACCGCTGAACATCTGAATCCAGCTCTAGAACGCCGGAATACAACATAGCGCGGTTCGTATTGATACAAAATCGAAGACCGCCTGGCCGAACGCTGCGGTGGTAACCGAATACGCGAAATTAAAAACAAGCTTAAAAGAAACCGCACTTGCGGCTTGGATTAGCGTCATGATGTATCGACGCGAACTTAAATGGTTCGCCTGTTTTTATTGACCATTTCCTTACGCATTATGAACGCTATTCAGCCATCGTTATCTGTAGCCAGCGATAAGCAGGAATCGGCGAGCAGTCGCCAAAGCGTAAACCGCGTGAGGCACTAAGCATTGGTAACTGTAGTTCACGTAAAGCGTGCGGTCAGCCTTTGCGATATTTTACAATCCAGTCCCATTGGTTGGCTCCATCCAATAATAGCCTTTTGGCTGCATCGCCAGCACGCCAGCCAGTGCAGCAAAATCTGTTCACCACCAGATAAGGTATTCACAGAGCGTATCTTTTAATCCAACAATATTTAGACGCTCCAACTGTTGTAACGCAATTTGATAGGCTTCATCTCGTTCAACTCTTTGATTGAGAGGACCAAAGCCACATCATCAAGTACGGTTGGACCAGTGTTGATCGCCAGCGCCGCTGGAAACAGATGCCTATTTTTCCACGCAATGCGTCAAAATCCTTTTCTGTCGACATACACACCGAACCAGCGAATTTCTCCTTGTTGGTAAGGGTATGCAAAACCTAATAAGCGTAGTAATGTCGATTTTCCAACCAATATCACCTTGTAAAGTGCGATGACCTTGTGAGTTCAAAAGAAAGGTTATCAATAATCACGTTGGTCACGCATGATCTGTAATTGTTTGACTTCGAGGACGTTCATCAAGATTTATCCTGTGTTCTTTTCATATCATGCAATGGAAAGCCACGAGCTTAGCGCCATTTCGTTTTTTCTGCTTTAACGAGTGAGATGAATTATCAATAGGCGACACGCTGCGCCGCGATAAATAAGGTTCTGCTATTAAGTTTTGGTTGCAGCCACGTGCTCGGCATGGCCATATTCATTTTTGGCGTACTACTGAACACTGAAATATAGCGAACAAGGAGAATAAACAGGAAGCAGCTTCTTCAGGGTAATGGCAAACGGCACAATGCCTGCAATAAAAGGCCTCGTTCATATCATTAACAAGAATCTAGTTAAACTTAAAATCAATTGAAACGTAGCGATGAGCAGTGCTCAGTCCTATTGATTTATCGTTAAACCTTGTTCGGTGATTTTCCAGCTAAGGTCAACCAACAAGCAAAGTGAAAAATTCATTTAAGCCAGTATTTCAGAAACAACTACAAGGATTTTCGATAGCGTATTAGCGCACAAGTAATCCGCCTAATACGACTAGATTAAGGATATGTTGCTGAACAGGGCCACAGCTGACGATGTCCACACAAAATACATAAATTAATCGCAAGTGCGGTTGAAAAACAGCAGCGAAATTCACTTCACCACACCGAGCGCTGTTGGACAAGCATTTTGTTTAACAATAAGACCACACACCAACACCGGACGATACTGTCGATAATAAATACGGGAATATGTGATATCACCAGAAGCATAATCAGGTCGCTATAGGCTTACCGCCATCTATAGCCAAGAACAAAGAAGCGAGCAAGGCTGAACTGCCAACGCCGATCACGCCAGCACCAATACCGGCAGTAATTTGAGGCGACGGAATTGTCATGTTCAGTCTTTTTGCAACAGCCAATGGCCAAGAAGGGCAGGTAATGCTATTACGGCAACTGACACCCAATAATACA
>BNJU01004976.1_pt1 | contig 28147 bp, 32 predicted proteins | sample 8539281 | NCBI WGS metagenome assembly BNJU01 (sample SAMD00202456, study PRJDB9452) | human saliva metagenome | isolation source: human saliva | place: Japan
ATGTCGGTCTCCTGGCTCTCGTGAAGGGTCGATGGATCGCATACCCGAGCCGCCGGCACCGGCCCTCGGGAGGAGGGTCTTCCCCTGGTGCGACAACGCTCGTGTCATTCTCGGACGGGCGCGCCTGTCTCGCGAGGTACGACACTACCCCTAGTGGTGGTGACGTGCCAGCACCCCCAAGATGATGTGCCTTACGTGGCGCTGTGCGCAGCAGGCCTTCTTCCTGTGGACAGCCGCGCCCGGCCTGTGGACGCGGGCCATCGATGCCGTCGCCCGGCACCCGCGCGACAGGGCGGCGACCGCCTCACGATCTGCGCAACCATGGTCTTACAGGTGTGTGACACGAACCCGCGCCCCTGGCCCGCAGGACTCCCCGAGCGGCTCGCTCCCGCGCATCCCCACCCTGGGGACAAGGTCCGCAGGACACGCCGGCGACCCTGGATAGCACCGGCGTCGTGGCACCGCCGGAGGCGCCCCCGGCTCCCCGTCCGGGGAACGCGTTACGGTGGGGCACGTCGCACACGAACGCTTCGGGACCAGGAGGGCCGACCGTGGACGCCGCCGACCGCCGCATCGCGATCCTCGACAGGCTGAACAACACCACCGTGCCCCTGCCCGCCGCCAGGGCTGGGCGAGGCGCTGGGCGTATCCCGTCAAATCATCGTGGGCGACGTCGCCCTGCTGCGTGCCTCGGGCCACTCGATCCACGCCACCAATCGGGGTTACCTCCTGGCGCGCTCCCGCGACGCGGCCGCGACGCCCGCTCCTCGTCCAGCACACGCGCGAGCAGATCCCCCTCGAGCTCTCCACGGTCCTCGACGCCGGGGGCGCCGTCATCGACGTCTCCGTCGAGCACCGTCTCTACGGCCAGATCACCGCGGACCTGATCATCCGGGACCGCAACGACCTTCAGGCCTTCCTCGCCCGTCTGAGCGACTCCTCCTTCCTGGCCGAACTGACCAACGGGTGGCACACCCATACGATCGAGGCCGAGTCCGAGGAGGATCTCGACGAGATCGCCCGACGACTCGACCGCCTGGGACCCTGCGCACGCAGGGCTGACGACCGCCGACGGCGCGGAGAGGGCCGGTCGGCGGAGCTCGTCGTTCCGCAGCCGCGGGTGCGAGGAGCGCACCACTCGTCGCACTGGGCGTGTCGCGCCCGCTCGCATGCACGCCATCGAGCGCCGCCGGCCCTCGTGCCTCCCGCATTCGCCGCGCGATGACGGCGTTTCCGGCCCCCAGTCCGCTCCGGGGAGCGGGCTTCCCGGGCGGAGCGTCATTGTCCGTGCTCGCTTCCAGAGTGTCTCACAGGATCACGCGTTGGACTTGCATGCGTCCGATCCGAGCAGCACTCACCAACAACCACCCCTGTCTCCGGAGAGGAGTCCCGCGATGACCCTTTGCCGCGCTCGCCTCCATCGGTGCCGACCTGGTTGCCCTCGCCGTCCTCGTCGGCGCGCTCTACATCCGACGCCACAGCCGCAAAGACCTCATGTCCGCTCTAGCGTCGGCGTCAACGTCGGCTGTCCTGGCTGTCACCCTCCTCCCGGCCACCGCCAGCGTCGGAGCCGGCCTGGGCCTGGGCCCGTTCGGCGTCCTGTCCATCATCCGCCCTGCGCTCAACCCAACTGACCCAGCACGAAGTCGCTCCTTCTTCGCCGCACTCGCCCTCGGCCTGCTCGCTGGCGGCATCCGGAGCACCCCTGACGACAACAGCCGCACTCATGGCCCTCGTCGTCGCCTCCCTGTGGATCAGCGACCACCCGGCCCTCCTGCGCCAGCAACCGCCACCAGGTCATCATGATCGACCACGCCATCACCGACGAGACCGCCCTCGACCGCCCACCTCACCAACCTCCTCGGCGCCCGAACCGCTCCATCGACACCCAGCGCCTCGACCTCGTCAACGACACCACACTCGTCGACGTCCGCTACCAACTCCACCCTGACGGATCCTCGCGGGCGCTCCACGGCCTCGGCGCAATCGGGCGCACGGCCGACGCGTGCACGGATGCTGTGGGCGAGTGCGCGAGGACCGCGGCGTCCCTAGCCGACGCGGGCGGCCGGCGCACTGCGCGTCGCGACGGCACTCGGTGCCGGCTGACACCGCGCACCGGCCGCAGCCCGATGCGCGGTGCGCCCTCATGCGAGCGCCGTCCCTGTGAAGACATGCGGGACGCATGCCCTCCCTCAGGCTTCTCATGGATTCCGCGTCTTGACTCGCTGTCAACGGGCCGATCGCTGCGCAGGCCGTAGCCGGTCGGTCCGAAGCACCAGCCCTCCCAGGAGCCCTCATCATGACCTTTCGCTCCATCGCCTCCGTCGGTGCCGACCTGGTTGCCCTCGCCGTCCTCGTCGGCGCGCTCTACATCCGACGCCACAGCCGCAAAGACCTCATGTCCGCCTACGTCGGCGTCAACGTCGGCGTCCTGGCTGTCACCCTCCTCCTGGCCACCGCCAGCGTCGGAGCCGGCCTGGGCCTGGGCCTGTTCGGCGTCCCTGTCCATCATCCGCCTGCGCTCAACCCAACTGACCCAGCACGAAGTCGCCTACTTCCGCCGCACTCGCCCTCGGCCTGCTCGGCGGCATCGGAGCACCCTGACGACAACAGCCGCACTCATGCGCCCTCGTCGTCGCCTCCCGTGGATCAGCGACCACCCGGCCCTCCCTGCGCCGCAACCGCCACCAGGTCATCGATGATCGACCACGCCATCACCGACGAGACCGCCCTGACCGCCCACCTCACCAACCTCCTCGGCGCCCGAATCCGCTCCATCGACACCCAGCGCCTCGACCTCGTCAACGACACCACACTCGTCGACGTCCACTACCAAGTCGACGACACCCAGCCGCCGACAGGAGCGCCCGCCCTCGCAGGCCTGGGGAGCGCCGCCGCACTGCCGACGGTGCCCTCCCCACGGACACCTGGGCCCCGGTCTCGGAGGAGCCGCCGTCCTACCTCCCAGCAGCGGGCCATGGCGAGCCGCTGATGGCGGACGCCGACCCTGCCCCGATCGCTACCGGCCCGCCGCACACTCGGTCGGGCGTCCCGCCCTGACCACCCGGGCGCGGCCCCGCCGTCAGGGGGCCGGATGAACAACCAGATCCGCTATCGACACAACAGGAGGCCCACCATGCCCGTCACCGCACCGACCGGTCCGCTCGCCACTGAGCATCTGGGCCCCCACGACCCTGGAGAGCTCAACACCGCCGCCGGCCTGCTCACCCGCGTCGATCGCAGAGTACCGATGGGCGCAACCACCGCGCAGGACGTCATCGACGTCCCTAGCTGAGCGGGCCCGCGTCCTCGACATCGATGGCCGCCGATCCTTCTCTATGCTTCGACCTATTTCGACACCCCGCCCTCGACTCCTACCACCGGGCTGCCCGCAAGCGTCGTCGCCGTTTCAAGATCCGCACGCGCTCCTATCTCGACTCGAGCTGACCTTCCTGGAAGTCAAGACTCGAGGTGCGCGAGGAGCAACAGTCACAGCGCCGCCCTACCGCGCCGTCGACGCCGGCCGTCTGACCGCCAGCGGGCTCGAATTCATCGTCGAGTGCCTCGCGTCATCGAGCGGATCCGCCGAGAAGCGCACCGCATTACTCGGCCCTCATGCCGACGATGTCCACAACCTATCGCCGCACGACACTGCATCTGCCCACCGACGAGGCCCGCGCCACGATCGACACCGACCTGACATGGACCGCTCGCCCCGGGTCCGGGCGCGCTGGGCGACGCCGGCTCCGCCAGGGCGCAGAGCCCGCCCGGAGCCATCCGGTACGGCCTGTCGCAATCACGCCGGGCCACTGGCCGTCATCGAGACGAAGAACCCGGCCACGCCCTCGCCGACCGACCGCCACCTGTGGTCCAACGGTCACCGGCCGTCGCAGATCTCGAAATACGCCACGGGCATGGCGGCCCTCCACCCGAAGCTGCCGGCCAACAGTGGCATCGGCTCCTCACGCACGAGCTGGCCGGCACCACCTGCATCACCCGCGGCGCAGGCGCCCTCCCCAACGACCACCACCGCACCGAACTCGGCCCCTCCGGGCGGCGGCCGGACACGACCCGCCGGGCCACCGGCACTAGGAGAAACGCATGTTGAACCCGCTCACGCACCTCATCGCCCCTCGTGCCGGGCGCCGTCGTACGGACACCGGTCCGCGGACCCGCCGGGGCGCGTCTGCGGCGCCATCGCCGCCCTGGCGTCAGTCGCGCTCGTCGCCGCCTGCGGAACATCGTCGACGAGCGCCGGCGGCTCGACGAGCATGGCGACGAACTCGGCGGATTCGCCGACGACGAGCACGGCGAGCGCCGCACAGGAGTCCGGATCCGCCGATGACCGCACGAGCATCAGCACGCGTGTCAGACAGAGCTCGACCGGGGCGAGCCCGGCTGACATCCTGGCCGCGAACGCCGATACCTCCCAGGCAGCGCAGGCCGCCGACGACTCCGACAACGCCGGCGTCACGACGCGTCCGCGCAGTCCACCACGACCATCACCGCTCTCCGGCGACTCGGTGGATGTCGCGGGCGGCGCAGCCGACGACGTCGCCGTCGACAGCGCGGACGGGACGACCATCACCATCACCGCCTCCGGCACCTGACGTCGTGACCGGCGGCCTCGACAACGGGCGAGTGATCGTGGCCGCCGACGACGCCGACGTCCACCTCATCCTGGCGGGCGCCTCGATCACCAGCGCCGACGGCCCCGCGATCGACATTCAGGACGCCGGGAGCGCCGTCTCGTCCTGGCGGAGGGCACGACGAACACGCTGGCCGACGGCTCGACCTACGCCGCCGGCGAGGATGCTGCCACCGCCGCCCCTGTCCTCCTCCGACACCATCACCATCACCGGCACCGGCTCGCTGAACGTGACCGGCTCGTACAACGACGGCATCCGTCCAAGAACGGGCTCGTCATCACCGGCGGCACGACGATCACGGTCGACGCCGTCGACGACGGGCTGCGCGGTAAGGACTACCTGCTCGTCTCCGGCGGCACGCTCACGATCACGGCCGGGAGGAGACGGGCTGAAGTCCCGACGAGGACAACGACGAGACCAGGGATTCGTCGCACTCGGCGCCGCCACGGTGAGCGTCGTCTCCGGCGACGACGGCGTGTCCGCGGCCACTGATATGACGGTGGACGGCACGACGCTGTCCATCACGGCCGGCGGCGGGCAGTCCAGCGCCGACGTCTCCGCCGAGCAGGGGCCGGGCCAGGGGCGATGCCGAACGGGGCGAACCGGATCAGGGCGCCGATCCCGCCCGGACGCCGAGCCAGGGCCCGGCGCCCGCGCAGGGCGATCCGGGCCAGTGGGCCCAGGAGCAGTCCCAGGACGAGACCCCGTCCCTCAAGGGCATCAACGCCGGGGTGGCCTACGCCCAGGACTCGGGAGACGTGACCATCGACGCCGCCGATGAGGGCCTGCAGGGCGCCTTCATCACCGTGAGCGGCGGGAGCATGTCCATCGCCTCGGGCGAGGATGGCTTGAACGCCTCGAGCGGCGACAGCACGATCGAGGGCTGCGAGAACGCTGACTCGAGTCGGACGACGGGTCGGTGCTCACGATCTCGGGCGGACAGGTCCAGGTCGACTACGCCAGCTCGGACGGCATCGACTCGAACGGCTCGGCCCGCGTCACCGGCGGCGAGGTCGTGGTGGGCGGCGCGGCCGGGGCGATGGACGGCTCGGTGGACGCCAACGGGGAGACGGCGCTGGTGGGGGTCTCCAGCTCGACGGCTGTGGCCGAGGGCGACACGATCTCCGTCACGGGCACGGACGGCACGAACTGGGAGCTGACCAGCACGGTGTCGGCCGATGCGGTGACGGTGCTGGGCCTGACCGAGGGCGTCGAGTACACCGTGACGACGACGTCGGGCGGGTCGGCGACTGCGACGGCGTCCTCCCTGAGCGCGGGCACGGGCGCAGGGACCCGGCGACGGCGACTCGATCGCAGGACCCGGCGAGGGCGCCCGACGGCCGGGTCGGCGCGGGCAGTGCGGGCGACCGGGCCGCCGGATAACAGTCAGCCTCAGCCGCCCGGGCTAGGACCGGTCCGGGCGCGGGAGGGAGCGCGGAGCGGCGGGGCGGATCCAGGCGGTGGCGTCGGCGGGCAGGACATTGACGGCCCGCTCGAGGTTCCCGCCGTCGCCGTCGGATTCGACGCACCCGAGCGGGACGGAGGCGAGCAGCACGTCGCCGTCGGGAAGCGGGACGTCGGCGTCGAAGCTCGTCCAGCACTGCACGCCGCCGCGGGCGAAGGCGAGCACGCGCTCGTCGAGACGCACCCACTCCAGCGGCTCGCCGTTCGCCGCGCCCCCACCCGACGGCGCAACCGCAGGCCATCGCGATACAGGCTCAAAGTCGAGTCGGGTCCGCCTCCTCGACCGCGACGGCGTGTGCCCCCAGCCGACCGGCTGGGGCAGATGGGCCTGGCTCCGCCGTCAGGGGCCGAACCCGAAGGAGTCGCCGGTCGCCGTCCACGGCAGCGGACGCGGCAGCCGTCGCGGCCCTTCTCCCTGCCCCCGCATGCGAAGGCGATCGGATCCTGAAGGCGCCCTCGGGGATGTCGGGGCACCTCGGGCAGACCCAGCTCGTCGCCCCTGGTAGAGGTACATGGCCCCGGCAGAGCCATGACGATCATGGCGGCGGCGCGCGCCCGACGCTCGCCCTGCACGGCGTTCTGAGGCGGAGCGACGCCATCGGCGCCGATCCACGCCGGGCCATGCGCTGGGCGATGCCCGCCGGGTAGGGGGATCGGGCTCACCGCCCTCGGCGTCGTCGGCCGGGTCGAAGCCCAAGCAGGGTGGTCACGCGCGGGTGTCGTGGCAGCCGAGGACCCAGGTGGTTGAGCCGCAGACCGCCTCGTCGGCGAGACCGCCGTCGATGGCCCAGCCGATCGAGCGCGCGTCCAGTCGGCGTCCTGCATCTGGAAGTTGAAGGCCTGTCCGAGGCTCGCGGCGTAGGCAGGGGCGGCGGGAGGCGGCGACTCCGGCCTCGGCGACGGCGAAGCGCGGCGGATCGTAGGACTCCAGCAGGGCGCGCCAGGCGGCGTAGATGTCGGGACCCCGTCGCGGTCGAGCAGAGGGTGGGAGCCGTCCTCGGGCAGCGGCCACCAGGGAATCTCCGCCATCGGCCGGTGAGGTTCGGACATGTCCTTGGCCATGCCGGGGCGAAGTCGACGGGAAGCCGTCCACGCCGCGGTCGCACCAGAGCGCAGGGTGGTCAGAAGGTCCCGCGCACGGCCGGGTGGTCCCAGTTGAGGTCCGGGCTGCTCGGGGCGAGGCGTGGAGGCACCACTGGCAGGGGCGGGCGCCCGGGCCGGTCAGGGCGCGCCATCGGGGTGCGGTCGTCGATGCGCTCCCCAGGCGAGCCGCCGAACATGGAGCGCCAATCGCCCGGCGGCTCCGGTGCCGCCGGGGCCGGTGCCGGGGCGCACATGGTAGAGGGCGCGTTCGGGCGCGTCGAGGGCCGCCGGGCAGCGCGGCGCGGAACCAGGCGTGCCGGTTGGAGGAGTGGTTGGGGACGATGTCGACCATGATGCGGATGCCGGCGGCATGAAGGGCGGCGACCAAACGGTCGAAATCGGCCAGGGTGCCGATGCGCGGGTCCACGTCGCGGTGGTCGTCGACGTCGTAGCTGCCGTCGGCCAGGGCCGAGGGTAGAAGGGGCGAGAGCCAGACGGCGTCGACGCCGAGAGCCGCCAGGTACGGCACGCGACTGGTGATCCCGTCCAGGTCGCCGACGCCGTTGGAGTCGGCGTCGGCGAAGGACCGCGGGTAGATCTGGTAGACGACGGCGTCCTTCCACCACTCGCGGGAGAGGGAGTCGGAGTTCCGGTCGGGGCGGGGCGGGCTGCGAGTTCGCGGTCACGGGCGCATCCTGCCAGGAATCGGGTGGAACGCAGAACGCGCGGGAGACGGAGCGACGCTCGCATGCCGGGCATCGAGAGCACCAGGACGCCGAGGAGACGGTCGTGCGGGCGCCGATCCGCCGGGCCCGCCGAAGACGCCGGGCACGAGCCGAGGCCCCCGAGGGAGCCAGCGGCCCCGAAGCCCGACGTCGTCCGCGGTCGCCAGGGCACCGGGCCCGGCAGGGAGCGCCAGTATCTATGACGGGCTTCCCATCGCCGCGCAAGCCCGCCTTATGACGTACAATTACCTGCTACAACATGTTCAGTAGTAGAACGTCCTAGCAGGAGGCCGAGACCATGAAGACCATGACCACACCGAGTCGCGCGCCCACTACGCCGAGGTCCTCGATTCCGTCGTCGACGACCGCGAGGAGGTCGTCATCGTCCGCGCCGGTCACGAGCCCCGCCGTCATCGTCTCCCTCGCCGAGTACCAGTCGCTCAAGGAGACGGACCATCTCCTGCGCAACCCGGTCAACGCCCGGCGCCTGCTCGGCGCCACCAGGCGGCTCGAGGCCGGTGGTGGGACCGCTCACGATCTCATTGAGAACGAGAACGACTGATATGGGACTCGTCTGGGATGACGGCGCCTGGGAGGAATACTGCGGTGGCAAACCCAGGATCGCGAGGATTCTCAAGCGCATCAACCGGCTCCTCCGCAATATCCAGCGCAATGGAACACCGGCATCGGCAGGCCGGAACCTCTGCGCCTACAACCTCGCCGGATACTCGGTCCCGCCGCATCACTGAGGAGCACCGTCTCGTCTACCGCATCGACGAACACGGCAATATTCTCATCGCCTCGTGCCGACAGCACTACGAGGACCGGTGAGGCCGGCGAGCTGAGGCCGGCGAGCATGACGGCGGCGATGTCATCGGGCGGATCGGCCGGAGGGACGACTCGGCGCTGTCAGCCCGGGACGGGCGGCCCCGCAGCGGGGCCCGAGGCCTGGCAGGGCCGGGCGGCCGGCAGCGCAATCCTCCACCGCGCGCATAATGTCCAATCAGACCGGCAGACGGATGGTTGAACTGATCGCGCACTCATCACTCCTGCGCAAGCTGCTGACGAATCCGCTCAAGGTGCTCCCTCGATCCAAGCGGCCACCCGACTGGTACTCGTTCGGCGTGCACCAGCCGCCCAGGCGCTGGAGAACCGGTCGATCATCTCATCAACGACGTTAAGGACATCATCGTCGTCGACATTCGAAGCCCGCCTGAAGCCGCACGAAGTGGTCACGGGAGATCTCCGACAGCCGGGCCGTACCGAAGAAGGGCAGGCCCAGATCGGCATGGTCGGGGTAGGCGGCCGTGCACACGAGGTCGTAGGCGGGTGAGAGTCTCGCTATCTTCCGATCCGGATAGATGAGTGACCAGTTCTTCAGGTGGGCATCCCCATTGCCGATGAGCAGGTTGAAAACCGTTCGACGCACCATCTCCCGCAATGAGGCATGATCCCGCCCGCGATAAGCGATAGCAGCGAGGGACTCGACCGTGGATCGGTACTTCTCCTCGCCAGCCCCGAAGCATCCGAGCACCTGGGCGAAGTCCTCGATGTGGATGCGTCCGCCGGGCGAGCGGTCGAAGCGGCGCACAACATGAGCCTCGTCCTCATAGATGGCCATACTCCCTCTCCAAGCCCATCCACCTGATCATGCAGTGCCTCACGTAGACCTCAGGAGCCTCAATACCGACCTCGCCCGCCAACCGCATCATAGCAGCCTCGTTCGCCACGAGCCCCGGATAGCGGTCCATCAGGGTGTTTTCACGATCCAGTCGCCGTCCTCACCATGGGCGGGGAGCACCAGGCGGTCCCCTCCTGACGCATGGAGAACTTCAGTCCCACCCCGCCAAGGAGAAGCGCAGGCGTCCGGAAGGCTCAGGGACGTTCACGAGAACATCAGCTCGCTCCTCTCGAAATCCCTCGATCGACACGCGCCTCGGGAATCGGGGATGACCTCAACCGCTCCCGGAAGATCCGCCCTCCGATCCGCGGAGCAGGTCGATCTCACGCTGAGTGTCTGACTCTCTGCTCACGAGCGATCAGCTCCTGAGGCGCCCTCGGGCAGGAGATTGAGACCACGCGGGCACCCTGTTGGTCGCTCGAGGCTGCTGCGTGGATGCTCTTCGAACCAGCGCCCCAGCACCGCACGGTCGGGTCGATCCCATTAGTCCCGATCGAAGACGAACTTCGTAAAGGCTTCTCTTCGATGAATCGCTCCGACATGCTCCCCGTGAAGGAGAACGGCATAGACCGCTTCGATCATGACGCTTCACTTTTCTGCCAGTCCTCATCGGTGAAGTAGTCACCGAGCGGTGGGGTGTCCTCATGCCCGTAGGCGGTGCGCGCCCTAATGAAGTCACCGAGGTAGCTGCGCAGCAGCTCAGTTCTCGCTTCAATGACGTCCTCGTACCGGTTCTCCTGAAGGTCATGCAGGATCTGCTCGTCCAGAAGCAGCGAGGCGAGCTCGAACTCAGCAGTCCAGGAGTGAAAGCAGATCGCGACGATCTCTTGTCGAGATCACCTTGTTCGCGGCGACAGGAGCTCCGTCGCGGGAGAGGGAGGCCGGAACCAGGTCGGAGACCACGCCCCGCGGTGTCGTCTCCCCTCGAGCTGCTGCATCCAGTGTCTCCGTCGTTATCGGGGCGCCTGAGTCCGGATCGATCGGCTCCAGGTTCCACATCGCGGTGAGAATCACCTTGCTGTCGGAGCGAGTAGCTCGAAACACACCGAGATCAGGGATTTTCGGGGCGCTCACGAGCGTTGCAGCACTGAGAAGTCTTTGGACCGACGCCGATTCCTGACGGGGAACAAGGCAGGCCGCCATATCTCGCAGATCCGTCTGAGAACCATTGATACCGAGTTCATCGGCACCGACGCTCGTGCGCCAGAACCAGCGTCGAAGCAGTTCAAGATTACGGTCCTGAGCGTGGGGAAAGAAGGCGAAGAACCTTGTCAGGACAAGCAGCTGGAAACGAAACGGAAGGAACGTCATATGAGGAACACCGCACTGCTGGAGAGAACAGTGCGGCTCGCGATGAGACTCGTTCCGTTGCCAGCATAGGCCTCTTCCTGATTTTTCATTGGGAAAAAGTCGCTGACAGCACGACGTCTCGGGGAGAATTCTCCATGAGCATCACGAGTGATATCCGTGTGGCGTCGCACCAGGAGCGCCTGAACCACGACCTTGTCCGGCAGAGCACCGAAATGCGTCTGCTCGTCAACGTGCGCTGCGATACCCGCCGTCGTCAGCCCCTTGCTCGGCCCGCCGTGAATCGCATCGAAAGATCTCCGCCGCATTGAGCTTACCTCGATTGTTGATTCGGTCGAAGACCTCTCGAAGAACCGCTTCATCAGCATCCTCCATGATCGTCGCTGGAACCGAGACATCAGCGAGGCTCCCGGTAACCTCCTGGATATGCGAGGCGTATTCAGCTCCATCAGGATTGTCTCTCAACCACGCCAGCGCGCGTCCCCAGATCGAATAGGTCAGGCAGCGGAATGATGAGTGACGACCCCTGAATCACGCAAAGGGATGACCTTCTGCTCCCTCCCAACGAGTACCCCAGGAGAATCTCGAATCGCGTGCTCCTTCCGGGTCGACGACATTCACGAGGCTGGTGATGCGCTGCTGACCATCCACCACCCACAGAGGCCTCCGGAAGACTACCCGGCGTCAATCGTCAAGAGCGCCGATCCTCAAATGCTCCCGCCCCGCCTCCCGTTTCCAGAGCAGAAGACTGCCGATCGGATACCCGCGAAGCACGGAGTCGATGAGATTGAGGACATCCTGCTTCTCCCAGCGGAAAGGAACGCTGAAACTGAGGCACGCGCAGACGCCCGGCTTTCACCAGGGAGCGCAGCTGCGCATGCTGTAGCTCTGGCTGCTGGAGAGCATGCGGTTCGCTCATACATCAATTATGCCGAATCACTGCCGGCATCATCGATACGACCTGGAAACCAGGGACATCGGTCCCACGTCTCTCAGCACTCGACGACCGTTGACGGCCAGCCCGCCGCAGGACGTCTCCTTGTACTGGCGAGCATGTCCTCGCCGGTCTGACTGCATGGTCTCGATGACCGTGCTCAGAGGCTGACAGCGTGGCCGAGTCCAGGGTCGTGGAGATGAGGCAGCGTCCGGGGCGACGGCGGACGAGTCCGAGCGCAGCGGGGCCGGCGGTATCTCGGCCAGGATGGAGCCGCCGCGGCTGCGGAGGCGTTTGAGGAGGCGTTCATCGAGGCAGAGGAGCCGCAGCTGATCACGTCCTCAACGATGCACGCCCAACGCCCGGGCCCCAAGTCCACTGTCTTCGCCCCCGCCGCCCCGCCACCATCGCGCAGTCGACCCGGCGTGCGAGGGCTCTGGACTCATCCGAGCAGAAGCGTGTCCAAATCTGCTGCAAAGAAGCCGCAAGCCCGTATCGGCGGCGGATGAAACCCCGGAATATCAACGATTCTCCTCGCTCATTCCCGACGTGATCCGGGCCTTGTAACAGATTTGGACACCCGGACCGGGATCGTCCCCACCGGGAGGGCGGCGGGGCCTGTGCGCCTAGCGGAGGCCCGCGCTGCGCCCCTCGCCATCGCGGCCGATCCGGCGCAGAAGCCAGCCATCCCGGCGCGGGCGCTGTCGGTCGGTCGGGCGCACGAGCCACCAGGCGGCGTAGGGCGGCACGGGCACCCTGCCGTCGCCGGCGCCTCGAGAGTCGTCGAGTCGGACGGAACCGTGCCGGTCAGAGCGCGTCGACGGCTCCCAGCACCCCCATGCTCGGCGAGCCTCCGGGCGAGGACGCCCTCCAGTCAGGGGTCGCGCTGTACACGCCGACGAAACTGCCGCGGGGGTGGTCGCGGTAGGGTGACCAGCACGCCCTCGTCATCGACCGGGGGCCACCACCGTGCGCACGTCGGCGCTCAGCTGCGGCAGACTCGCCCGCACCCGCCCCAGGTGGGCCAGATCGGAAGATGCGCCCCTCGACGGTGGAGCGATCGTGCCTGTTCTCCACGCGGGACTCGTCCAGGGCGGGGCGACCGGCCCATCGCGAATCGGTCTCGTGTCCGGGCTCGGTATCCCAGTTTGGGTCGTTGAACTGACCGAGCTCGTCCCCGGACCAGATGACCGGCACACCGTCTCACCCGTAGATGACGGCGTTGGCCAAACGCAGGGCGTTGAAACGCTCTTCCAGCCAGGTGCAGCAGCCTCCCTCGCGCCAAGCGGGCGTGGACTCGTCGATGCCCTCGACGGCCTCGGCGGCGCTTCGATGCCGATGAGAAGCGGCGGTGCCCGCAATGCGGCGGTCGTTCGTGACGGGATTGTACTGGAAGACCAGGCCGCGGGCGTCGCTCATGTAGGGACCCCGCGATACCAGTCGGCGAGGAAGACGCGGTGCCAGTAGCCGTTGAGACCCACTGCGGCCGCATCGTCGTCCCCGATGGCCCAGCCGATGTCGTCGTGGCAGCGGATATAGGTGATCCAGGTGGCCGTGGACGGCTCGACGGGCAGCGCGTCCAGGGCATGAGCGGCGAGTGCGACATTGCGGGTGGCGAGCATGGACCAGACCTGGACCATGAGGGAGTTGTGGTAGGCGAGGTCGGAGACCTTGCCGGTGTAACGGCCCTGGCCCAGGTACTGGAGGGCTCGGTGGGGCGACGATCGCCTCGGCCTTGAGGGTCGACGGCCGGGGTCGCGATGCGGGTGATGGCGCGCAGCACCTCGGTGATGGCGTGGACCTCGGGCTGGCCCTGGCAGTCGGTGCCTTTGCGCTTGATGGTGAAGGCGATGGCGTCCAGCCGCAGAACCTCGACGTCCCTTGTTCGCCAGGTTGAAGATGATGGAGACGAACTCTCCATGATGCGGGGGTTGCGCCAGTTGAGGTCCCATTGAAGGAGTTGAAGGTCGTCCAGACCCAGCCGTTGATCTCGTCATTCCAGGTGAAGTTGCCGGGAGCGAGTCGAGGAAGATCTCGGAAGGGTCTCTCGTACTCGTCCGGCTCGCGGTCGGGGTAGATGAAGAAGTAGTCGCGATATCGCTGCTCGCCCGCCCGGGCGCCGCTCGGCCCATTCGTGCTCGGCGGCCACGTGGTTGAGGACGAGGTCGACCACCAGACTGATGCCGTCCCCTGCGCAGTTCGGCGGTCAGGGCGCCAGGTCGTCCATATCCCCTAGGTCAGGACGCGCACGAGCGGTAGTCAGCACGGCGTAACCGCCGTCGGAATCCCCGGGGCGGGGGTGAGCAACGGCATGAGGTGGAGGTAGGAGACGCCCAGCTCGCGCAGGGTAGAATGCGCTTCATCACGCCCGCGCAGATCGCCGGCGAAGCGCTCGGTGTAGCCGGCGTAACCGATGCGCGAGGGGTTCTGGACCCATGCGGGCTCGAGGGTGCGGGCCAGGTCGAGGTGCCGCAGCTGCGGGTCGCGGTCGATGTAGGCGCGAGCCGCGTCGGCAAGCAGGTTGCGGCGGTGCGCGTGGCGATGGGTTCGCCGTAGGGGTGACGAGGCCCGTCGCTGATGTCGGGGCACCAGATGCTCGACGTGGTGGTGAGATCTCGCGCTCTGGGCGGGGAGCTCCGAGTGTTCGAGGACGGTGTCGACGGCGTCGCGGACTTCAGCGGGACGGCGGCCGCGTCGTCGGGGCCGGTGGACCAGGTGCACTCAGGTTCAGGAAGGACGGATTCGGAGGCGCTCATGGCCTATAGTGACTGATAAGACTATCGATTGACAGGTTTTCGAGGAGGCACTTCACCGGGCCGGTCGGTCGGCGCGACCGCCGCCACGTCCCTCCTGATTCTCATGCGGCCCGTCGCCGGCGGGGCCGTGCACCGCGCTCATATGCGGACGCACGGCCCCGAGTCTCCCGCGCTCGCTCGGACCGGGCCGCCCCGCCGGAGCGCTCAGGGCGTTCCGGCAGATGCCGGGGCGTCGCCCGCTTCGGCGTCATTCGGCGCGTCGACGGTTTCGCTCCGTCCGGGGCGCCGTCGGAGCGGTCGCCCCGCTGCCGCGTGCCGGGCTCCGGCAGCCCCCCGCGACTCCGGGTGGCGGTGCTGACGATCCCGGTGGTACCGGCGGGCTCGTCAGCATCGGCGGGCGAGGCGGCATCCGAGGGGCGGGCGGCGCGACGTCGGCGGCGCGGGGTCTGGCAGCCGCGTGCCGCTCTCCTCCCGGACGCCCTGACCGTCCTGGGAGCATCGACGGCTTCAGCGCCCCGCGAGCCCCTGGACCCGGAGGCGTCAGCGGCCTCGTGCGCTCGGGGCGGCGCTGCACCCCCGTCGCGTTCTTCGAAGATGACGACGGCCAGACGCGAGTCGTCTCCCTCCGGGGTGTTAGTGACCATGGCGGCGCCGCCAGCGTGATCCTCCAGAGTCTGAAGCATCTTCATGGGCGTGGCCAGTAGCAGCTGGAAACCGAACCCGCGGAAGACGTCCAGACCGGCAGGTGAACTCCGCATCGGTCTTGTCGAAGGCCTCATCGAGAACCACCAGCGCGTATCCGGGAACCGCCCGTCCGGGCTCGGTGAGCTGGTAGCGCAGAGCGGCCGCCAGGCAGAAGACGACGAGCTTCTGACGCTGCCCCCCCGACAGGCCCGCGGCCTCGTAGTAGTCGACGGCCGTGCCCGATTCGTCGCGCTCGACGGCGGTGAGAGGAGACGTGCAGGCGGGTGTCCAGGCACTGGCGCCTCCACGTCTCGTCACGAGGATCGGAGGAGCCCAAACGCGTCATGACGGAATCGAGGACGGCGAAGCGCGCCTCGGCCTCCTCGGCGGTCTCCTCGGCGAGGTCGAGGTTACTCGCAGCGATGGTGGCCAGATCCGCAGAGTCGTGGACGATGGGCAGGCGCCGCTCGGCCACCTCGATGTGCAGGTGGTGGCCGGGCGAGTACTCGGTGGCGCGCAGAGCGTCGTTGACGGGGCCGATGCGACCTCGCACCTGGCTGACGGCGCGGCGCACCTCGCTGGCGAGCTGCCCGATGTTCTGCTCGGTCTGGCTGTGCAGGAGTTCGGCGAAAGCGACGCTCGAATCAGGGCAGACCGTCGGCCTGAAAGATGGTCCAGCAGCTCGAGGTAGTCGCCGAGGAAGGCCGCCTCGGACGCACTTCGCGGCCGTGCAAGCCAGCGCTCGGAGAAGCGCACCATGATGGCGCGGGCTTCCCCCACCCCGCGACTCTCGGTCTGCGCGGCGCGCTGGTGGTCCCGGGCGATCTCCTGCTCGACCTCGCGAGCGGTGGCGTCGGCCTCCGCCAGTCCGGCGTGGCGACGCCGGGACCGGAATCGCTGCTCGAGCTCGCCGAAGAGGGCCTCCCGCTCCGTCCGGGTGAAGGCGGGTCGGCGGGAGCCGGACGCGCCGGAGCCGGCCCCTGTCCGTCCTGTCGGTGTCGAGTGCCCCGAGTCCGATCGTTCGTATCGCCCGGCCGGCGCCGTCGGAACCGCCCGCATCAGGGGTGCGCGCGTCTCCTCCCGCTCCCGACGTCGTTGCGCGAGGCTCGGCCAGGGCGGCCCGGGCGTCCTCGAGTCGTGCGCGCTGGACCTGCTCCTCGCCCGCGAGGCGCAGGACCGTGCTCCGCGCCTTGTCCTCGGCCAGACCCGCAGCCGCGGCGCGCGATTCGAGCTCGCCCAGGCCCGGGAGGGCCGTGGCGGCGCGAGCGCGCTGCGCGGTCAGATCGGCCTCGCGGGACCTGGCACCGTCGACGTCGACCTCCTCCACGTGGTCTCCAGGATGCGCCGGCAGGCGTCGCGACGTTCCCGGCCGACGGCGCGCACACGATCCAGCGTGGTGATCTCGCCGTCGACGGCCTCCAGCCGGGCGGCGACCCGCCGACTTTCAGCGACGACCTGCTCCAGACGCTCGGCGGGGTCGACGCCGACGGTCCAGCTACCGGGGTCGGTCAGGTCCCTGACGGTCGTCCTGAGGTGGCTGGTGCGCGAGGACTTTGACCCTGCCCGGCGCGGGTGACCCCGCGATCCACGGCGACCAGGTCGCGGGCGCTTTCGACGCAGGCGTGATCGAAGCGGCGCATGATCTCGACGTCGAGCCACCCGCCGTATTCGGAGCCGGCCCGGGACCGGACCCGACGGGCCAACGCGTCGGCGGGCAGGGAGCGCGAGCAGAGCGGCGACCGGGGACATGCGCTCAGTACCCAGGCGAGCGCCCAGGTGCTCGGCGTCGACAGCCTCGGCGACCCTGCGATAGAGGTGCTCGAGGACGAGCATGGTGCGGGCGAAGGGCCGACGACGGTCTCGATGGCGACGCGCCACTCCTCCCTGGCCGGGGACGACCGAGAACCTCCCCGGCGAAGGGCAGGGCGGCGGGCGCCTGCCCGACGGCGCGGGCGACGACTATCCCGGCGCGCAGCAGTTCGCGCTCAGCGGCCGAGTGCGAGCGGTGATCTGATCGGCCCGCTGACGAAGCTCGCGCTGCTGTCGGCCAGGGCGACCTGTTCGGCGCGCAGGGCGTTGCGGGCGCCGTCCTGCTCGCTCGACGCTCTCGGCGCGCCTGATCTCCCTGCGCCGCGGTGCGCTGAAGCTCGGCGAAGGCCGCGCCCTCGCTCAGCGGTGGCTCCCAGGATGCTCCAGCTGGCGTCGAGGAATCGAGCGCCCCGGCGGCACGCGCTCGGCGGTCGATGGCGGCCTCCAGACGAGCGTCGAGGGCGGCAGGTCACCGCGAGCGCCGCGGCCAGGGGCGGGCGCCTGCACTCCCGGCGGGCGTCGGCCTCGTTCTGCGGGCGGCGGTGAGTTCATCGGCGAGACGGTCCAGGCGCGGCGCGCCGTGTCCACGGTCTGCTCGTGAGCGTCGTCTGCCGGTCGAGGTAGGGGTCGATGGCGGCACGCAGCCCCGTCGGCTCGCTCCTGGGCCTGACGCGCCTCGGTGATGCGCTCATCGAGCTGACGCAGCGGGGAGAGCAGGGCCCCTGGGTTGCGGGCCTCGACGACGGCGGCGTGGGCCTCGCGCAGTTCGGCGAACTGCTCGACGGCGGCGTCCGCCATCGCGAAGGTGTCCGGCTCATCGAGCATGAAGTCGCGTCAGGGAGGCGTCGAGGCTGGTGAGGTTCTTGGCCGACTGGGTCCGGTGGAGCAGGCGCTGGGCGACTCGCGGACAGGGCCCAGCCGGCGGCGGAGCGGGCGGCGAAGGCCTCGTAGCGCTCGAAGCGGGCGGCGCGCCCTCGAGGTCGCGGCTCAGGGCGCGCCTGTCGATGCCGTTGGTCAGGTACTCCCATGAGCCCGGTCAGGCGATGTCCCCTCGACGAGCAGCTGCGTCTGGGAGACCGAGTCAGCGGTCGAGCGCCCGCGCGTGGCAGAGTTTGACGAGGGTGATCGTCTCGCCGGGATCCAATCGCGTGAAGGTCAGGGCGACGCCGCTGCGGGTGGCGCCCGAGCGAAGGTAGTCGGTGACGACCTCGCCGGTGATCTCATCGGCGCTGCGCCGGTATGCGCCGCGCACATAGCTCAGCACGGAGCGGGAGTGGTCACCCGTGGTGGAGTCCTGAGCGGCGGCGTTGAAACGCAGATTCCTCCGGCGGCACGAGGACGGCGGACGGGGCGTCCAGCGGGAGACTTCCCCCGGGCCCGACGGCCCGGTGAGCGAAGGCACCGTCCCCGGGGACGGGAGATCGTGGTATCCGGAGAAAGTTCCCCAGTTGTAGACCTGGATGCGGGCCAGACGGTGCTGGGAGTCGGTCTGCGATGCTGTTGCCGAGCTGCTCATGATTCGTTCTCCCGCTCCGATGTCTCATCATCCGCTGCGCCGTCGACGCTGCTGGCACCGCTCGCGCCGTCGGCGCCGTCCACCTGATCGGTGCTCGGATCATCGGCCTCTCGGGGCCGCCTGGTCATCCTCATCGCCCTCCCCAGCAGGCGGCGGTACTCGGCGGCGACGGCGGCGACTTCGTCAGCGGTGAGAGACCAGGGCGAGGACCGGAGAGATCTCGTAGCGCTCGGGCACATCGGTCTCGCGCGCGGGAGGGAGGCCCGTTTGAGCTTGTCGACCGAGGAGCTCACGGCGCAGTGAACCGGCAGTGGTCGGTGGAGGCGTGGGCGGTGGACGGTCGAGGTGGTCGTCGATCTCGTCGCGGTCGACGAAGACGCGCTCACCCGGGCGTCGTCGTGCGCAGCAGGAGGGTGCGCAGGTGGACGCAGGAGGACGCGAGTCGACCAGGTCAGCGGCGCGTGCGCACTGACGGAGGGCGCGGCCCCGGTGGGGGTCCGGGGCGTTGCAAAGGGTGAAGAGCGAGACCGGCCTCACGGTCCACAACGAGACTCGAGGAAGAGATCGCAGGTGGCGACGGAGTGGCGACCTCGTCGGTCAACAGCGCGTTCCCACAGGCTCGGGGTGGAGCTCAGGGTGAGGTAGGGGCCCTGGAGGAGCGCGAGGGCGCGTCCAGGTGTCCCTGGGAAGTGTGCCGGGATCCCCGTCCCACAGCGCGCCCGGATCAGCGGCCTCGTCCTGAGCCGGTGCCTGAACGAGTGCGGCCCGGCGCTCAGTGCTGCATCTCCCTGACTTCGTCGTGCGGTCGGTGAACAGGAATCGAGGGGATACGGGCGGAGCGCTGGCCCGCCGGAGGTCGTCCAGGCGACGGCCTCGTTCCCGGCCACCTCCTGACCCCTGACGCGGGCCAGGAGCAGCAGTCCACGACGCTGCGCCAGCCCCTGGGTGGCGGGGTGCTCGCCGAGGATCTCCCCACGGTGGCGGGCCCCCGCTCGGCGAGGACCGCGCCGACGGCGTCCGTGAGCTCGACCGAGGTCGATCTCACTGGCTCGCGACGATCCGGACGCACCTCCCCCAGTCGAGGCGGTGGGCGTCGTGACGGTGATCTCCCTCGACGGCAGCGGTGTCGGCGGGGTTGCGCAGGCCGCGCAGCGCCGATGGAGGCCGTGGGGACGCTGGTGAGCGCAGGTCGAGGTCGAGGCGCGCTGCGAGCCGTCGTGGCGCGGCGAGACGGGCGGCGAGGCCCTGAGCCTCGGCGAGCTCGGCGCCTGGCCGGCGGTGCGCCTCGAGGCGCTGACTCCGAAGCGGTCGAGGGGCGGGACAGGCCGCGTCATGGTACGCGCACCGCGGTCGATTCCCGGTGAGGGCGGGACGCCAGCAGCGCAGGAAACGCAGGTCAGCGTCTCCAGCCGGGTGGCGAAGTCGCGGTCGAGGATCGACTCCAGATCTCGTCGGGACGGGCGCAGGAGTCCGGGTCCATGAGCAGCTCGATGGAAGCTGCAGGAAGGACAGCCGGCCTCGAACTCTCAATGCGGTCGACGCCGCGGAAGATGTCGTCGAGCACCCTCGCCGCGGAGGAGTCCAGGGTGACGACGCGTTCGCGCAGAAGCGGCTGAGCGCGAGGATCTCGGCGCGGACGCGGGCGAAGTCCCCGGAACCTCCTCGGCCAGGGAGACGATCTCGGTCAGGCGCTCGGCGGCCTCCAGGCCCGTCGACCGGGAAGTCCCCGGCCTCGGCACGAGCGATCTCTCGTCAAGGGCGGCGCGCTCGGCGCACAGGGCGTGCAGGCGCCCGCAGCGGTCGGGTCAGCAGTCCCGAGCGAGGCGGCTGATCTGCGGAGACGGTGTCCAGGCGCGGCCGGGTAACGGTGGCGCGGGGATCGCCATGCATCCAGGAAGCGGATGGCGGCCTCCGCCGGAGGCGGACAGCTCGTAAGTCTCCGCCCTGGCGCTGGGCGCCGAGCGCGCACTGGGCACGCCGTCCCCGCGCCACTGGTCGTCCAGTGGGCCCGGAAGCGTGCGCGAAGCATCCACCCCGCCTCACGCAGCAGCGGCGAGTGTCCTCATCGACGAGCTCATGGAGCTCGGCCACGGGCCGGCGGCGCACCTCACCGCCCAGATGCTCGTTGAGGACGGCCGCCGCCATCGGGCCCCAGGTCGGCGCGCAGCAGAGCCAGACTGGCGTCCTCACGCACCGACGCGCGAGTCTGAGCGCGTCCGCGACAACGCCGTTGGTTCCCTAGCTGTCACCCCTCGTCCTGATTGCGATCGGTCCCGAACGGTCACCCGTGACGAACCGGTACGAGCGTAGCGAGTACCTCCAACACGAGTTCGCACGCCGGTCGCTTGCCAGGTACCGGCCATCGGCGGTCCTGCAGCCGAGCCGTCCTGCATCGGCGAGGATGCGTGTCACCCACCATGACCGATTTCTCAACCTGCTGGGCGAGCTGCCCACCGGCGGGCGGCGCTCGGCCGCCCAGGCGGTGGGGACGACGCCCGGGAATCGCGCCGTCGTAGGGTGACCCGGCTGCCAGGACCGCGCAGGTCCTGGGCCCAGTTCCGCAGAGCGCATGGGCACGGGCAGGTGAGCCCAGGGTCGAGCGCGTAATCCACACGCGGGACGCCGAACCTGATCGCGGGTGACGAGGCGTCAGGCCCGTGGAGCGCAGCGTTCGAGTCGAGAACCTTTGGGGTGATGCCGCCGATGGCGGAGCGCAGCTCGCCGAACCGGTGCGACCCCTCGATCAGCACGGCGACGATGAGCGGCGTCCACCGGTCGACGACGTGGCGCAGTACCGTGCGTGAGGGGCACGCGGGAGACAGAATGTCGTAGTCGTTGGCAGCGGGTCCGGAGCGGGTGCGCCGCAGATCCGGGGACGCTCGGACCGACGACGGCGGGGCCGGGCCGCCGTAACCGACCGGGACCTCGCGCCGCCTTCCGGCTCCGGAACGCGCTGATCCCCAGCGTCCTTCGCGACATGCGCCTTTCCTGCTACACTTCCTGAGGTAAGCCTCTGATATGCGAACCATACCATGAAGGTGCCGCCGGATCTCCGGTCGGCTCCCCCGCACGTCACGACTCAGGAGGACCCGATGAGAATCACCGTCGGTCGGAGGAAAGCGGCGCTGACCGGATCGGCCGTCGTCGCCGAGGCCGCCCGCCGCGGCCACACCGTCATCACCTCGGTCACCCGATCGGGCATGCACGCCGAGGGGCGCCACGCAGATGTCGTCGCCGACCCGCCGATACCCCCGCCGTCGTCGACCCGTCGACGCCGCCGACGCCACCATCATCGCGGTCCGCCCGACCGCACCGGAGGCCCTGCCCAGCCCGTGGTCGACGCCTCGCCGTCGCTTCGATCGCCGCGCGCGCTCGCGGGCAGCCTCGTCGTCATCAAGTCGGCGGGGCGGCCGCTGCTCGACGCCGAGGGCCGCCGGATCGTCGACGACCCGGCCCTTCCCGGAGGACCACCGGAACGAAGCGCTGGCCTTCGCCGACGTCCTCGGAGCTCTTCCGCTCCGCCGGCGATGCCGTGGCATGGACGCCCGCGCACCGAACTTATCCGACGGAGAGTCCAGCGGCGCCTACGTCAAGCGGTACCGACTGCCGGCCGGTCTCGGCCTCGTCCTGCTGCCGATATGGTCTCCGCCCTGGTCGACGAAGCAGAGAGGGACGCCCACCGCGGGACCCGCTTCACCGTCGCGAGCGCCTGAGGAGGCTTCCGGCCGGTCCGGTGCGCGCAGCGGCCGGTGTGGCGCTCGCGCGGCCGCGAGCGCCCTGGGGATCTCGCCTGGCGGCCCGCCCTCGTCGGTGCGGAGTCCCCTCGCCCGTGGCCGGGTCTGCCGGAGGCCGGGCGGGCCCGGGCGATTCCTCCCGCCCGGTCAGAGATCAGGCGCGGCCGAATCCTCCCGCAGGACTCTGATGCGGTGCTCAGGGTGGCAACCTGCGCTCCGACGCTTCATTGCCAGGAGCGTCCCGCGAGCGGCCTGGCGGCTCCTCGGCGCGATCCGCCGGCCTCGAGCTCGGCCAGGACTTCATTGAGGGGGACGCCGCACGATCGTGCCGCCCTGCTCGGCGACGACCGCGCCAGCGGCGCCGTGCTGCCGGGCTCCGAGGTCTGGGCGAGGATCCTGTTGGTCCCTGAGCCAGCTTCCCCGACGAAGGCCGTCACGGCGAGCCCATCGCTCGGCCCGGTCGGTGTCGACGGCGGCACCGGCGAGGGCACCGACCCCCAGACCCAGGAGCATTCTGATGGGCCTGCCCAGGGCGCCGACGAGAACCCCGATGAGGGAACCGGTGCCCACCGAATCCGAAGCGATTGTCTCGCCCCTCGGGGATCGTGAATCGGCCGTGCTCGTCGACTTCGATCAGGCGGCGTTGACCAGCCCGAGCCTCGTGAGTCGGCGCTGATTCTATGCTGGAAGGCTCGTAGGTCGTGCTGCGCTCGGGAAGGTGACACGGCGTACATCGCTCATTGGTCATCCTCTTGGTCGGCGGGTCATCGATGCGGGCGCCGTCCGGAGCGGATCTCCCACTCCCGACGGCGTCTCCATGAGTGTCTCCGGTCCGTCCGACCTGAACGATCGTCCACCCCCGCCTGAAAAGCACCGCAGCAGCCCGCCCTCGGATAGCGGCTATGCGGACACCGCTTGGCCGTCGCCCCTCACCGGAGGCACGCTAGTGACTGCGACAACCTTCCCCAAGCGGATCGCTCCCCCGATCGTCCTCGCCATCGCCGGCTCGGAGGCCTCCGGGCGGCGCGGGCGCCCAGACCGACCTCAAGACCTTCCACCAGCTCGGCGTCTTCGGCTGCACCGCCCTGACCTGCATCGTGTCCATGGACCCCAAGGCCGGGCTGGGACCACCGCTTCGTGCCGGTGGACCCCGAGGTCATCCACGACCAGATCGAGGCCTGCGCGGGCGTGCCACGGCGATCGCCGCCGTCAAGATCGGCATGCTCGGCACCGCCCCACCATCGACGTCGTCGAGGCCGCCCTGGAGGAGTACCGCTTCCCCACGGTCGTGCTCGACCCGGTGCTCATCTGCAAGGGCCAGGAGTTCGCCTCCGCCCGCGCGGGTCGACGACGCGCTGCGCTCCAAGATCCTGCCGCGCGCCACCATGGTCACCCCCAACCTCTTCGAGTCGGCGACCCTGGCCGGCGTGGAGGAGATCACCAGCGTCGAGGCGCTCAAGGACGCCGCCAAGCGCATCCACGACCAGGGCGCGCCCAACGTGCTGCCAGGCCGGCCCCTCTCTGGGCACCGGCACGGCCCTGGACGTCTTCACGACGGCCGGACGCTCGAGGTCCTCGAGGTCCCGGCGGTCGGGGACCGAGCGCTGCACGGCGCCGGCTGCACGCTGGCGGCGGCGGTGACCGCCGAGCTCGCCAAGGGCGCGACGCTGCCCTCAGGCGGCGGTGACGGCGAAGGACGTCGTCGCGCTTCGATCGGCATGCGTGGGGAACATCCCTTTCCCCTACGTCTACCAGGGCTGGTATCAGGTGTGAGGCGGAGCGCGAGCGGAGCCCTGGGCGGGGCATTTACGGCACCACAGGCGTGAGGCGGAGGCGCGAGCGGAACCTCGTCAACTGGCGCACACCACAGGCGTGAGGCGGAGCGCGAGCGAGCCCTCGGGTACGGCGCACCACAGGCGTGAGGCGGGCGCAGGCGGAGCCTCGGGGGCAGAGCTGCACCGCGCCCGCCGGGCCGTTCTCATCATGGTTCCGCCCGAATGCCACAACCGTGTTGGATTAACACCCTCTAAATCAACATTCCGCATGGTTCCCGGGGCCGGAGGTCGTGCACGACCGGGCTGCGTCTGCGACCCGCCACCCGGATGGTTTGATCCAGGGCGGCGGAGCCCCGCATCCAGTAGACAGATTATCTACTATCTAGGTACTACCGGTACATGGACCTTCGACTTTCGCCCGTCGCGGTCTCCTCGAACCCCTGCCTGCTCGCTCTCCTCGAAAACGGTGCCGACTACGGTTCTAGTCTCTCACCCGGCGCCCGACCGACGCCGGCTGGAGAAGGTTCCGGCGGCAGCCTCTACCGGCACTCCACCCGCCTGGAACGCCGTGGCCTGGTGCGACCTCGACCCGCCCCTCCGTCTCGGCCCGGCCTGCAAGTACTACGAGCTCACCGACGCCGGCCGCGCCAGCTCGCGGCACGTCGCGAGGAGTGGCGCGCTCCGCACCGCCTTCTCAGCCGTCCTCGAAGGCGCCCCGCCCCGAACGCACAGGGACCAGACCCGGGCGGCAGACGGGCACACGTGAGCGCCGCCCCTCAGGGGGCGCAGTCCCGTGCGCGCCCCGGAAGCCGGCCTGACGATGCCGCCTGGTACCGAGCCTCACCTGCGAGCTGCGCGCTCGCGGCCTGCACCCTCAGGGAGGTCGAGCGCGCCGTCACCGACGCCCGCGCGGAGACGACCGCCGCCGGCACCACCCCAGCGGCCCTCCTCGGCCCCGCCGTCCTGTACGCCCGCGAGCTCGCCTCCGCTCTGAGGAGGACGGCGCCGATCCTCACCGACGGGCCCCGGAGCCGATGCTCGGCCCGGTTATCCTGCGGGTGCGCGGCGTGACCGCCCGTCGCGGTCGCCGCACCGTCCCTATCGGATCTCGACCTGACGGTCCGACGCGGTGAGGTCGTCGCCGTGGTCGGGGCCAACGGGGCGGGAAAGTCCACTCTCCTCCAGGTCTGCGCCGGACTGCTGCATGCGGCTTCCGGGCAGCGTCGAGCGCACCGACCGATTCGGTTACGCACCCCAGCTCGACGCTCTGGCTCCGCTGCTCACCGTCGACGAACACCTGCGCCTGTTCGGGGCGGCCGACGGCGCGGGTCGGGCCCATTCGATCTCCACCGGCCACCGGATCCTGCAGCGTCTGGGCTGGAGACCGACGGCGGACAGGCCGTGGGCACCCTGTCGGGAGGAACTCAGCAGAAGCTCAACCTCGCCCTGGCCCAGCTCGCCTCCCCGAACTGCTTCTCCTCGATGAGCCCTATCAGGGTTTGGACGCTCTTGCCTATGAGGATCTGTGGATGCTCATCGAGGCCCTGGCGGAGCTCCGGGGCGGGAGTGCTCCTCGTCACTCACTTACTGCGGGACATCGACTTCGTCGACCGTGTTGTCGAACTGCCCGCCCCCGAGTCCTCGACCGAGGATCGCATCGCGACGGAGCATGCCGCATGACCGCGACAACCATCGCACGCCCCACCGGTCCGACTCCGGGTGCCGAGCACCGCCCGCGTCTCGTGCGCACCGCGGGATTGGTCGCCCTCATCACCGCGCGAGAACTCTTCCGACGGCGCGGAGCGATCGCTCTCGCCCTCCTGCTGCCACTCACCTTCTACCTGGCACGGATCGACGCGCACTGGACGGCACTGCGCCTGCTGTCAGATCGGCCCTGGGCTAGGCGGCCGCGACTCTCGCCCTGTTCACGACGGTCTCCTCGCGCTCGGTGGACCGGCGGCTCGCCGCGAGCGGAGCCAGTCCGACGGCACTGGTTCTGGGCAGGCACACCGCGGTCCTGGTTCTCGGCTGGACCATCAGCGCGCTCTACACCGTACTCGTCGAGCTCACGATCGGGGACGACCTGGCTCACCCGGGTGCCGTCCCGCTCATGCTGCTGCTGACTGTGACCGTGCTCGGCGCCTTTCGGGTCGCAGCCGCCGTCCCGTCCCCAGGATCTGGAAGGTGCGCCCCTACTCCTGGGGCGGCCACGGCCTCCAGCTCCTCGTGGACCCGGCCGCCGGCTGGACGCGGGTGCTGCCGCGTGGTCGACACGCGAGCTGTCCAGCTACGTCGTCGAGGAGCTGGGGACGCAAGCGGACGGCTACCCGTGGCGCGGGCTGGCTCACGGAGCTGGCTTTCGCCGTCGGACCGACGGCGCCGACCCGGCTGCTGGGCGCTCGACGACTGCGGTGATCCACCTGCCCGAACCGCGCTGACCGGGCCGTCGGGCTCGACGATGAGAACGGCCCGACGTGGGTCGCCCGGCGGCTTACCGTTACTCGTGGCGGATCACCGCTGACGTCGCGCGCCATATTGGCGAAGCGCGACGGGTGTCCCTGGAAAGCCACCGGGATGGTGGGTCTGCCCGTTGCGATGCTTTGGCCACGATGATATCCGCCTCGCCGCGCGCCCTCCGGCTGGTAGTACTCGGGCCGGTGCAGCAGCATAATGATATCGGCGTCCTGTTCGAGGGATCCCGGACTCGCGCAGGTCGGACATCTGCGGTCTGTTGCCGGTGCGCTGCTCGGGGCCGCGATTGAGCTGGGCGACGGCGACCACCGACCTCGAGCGCCTTGGCCAGCAGCTTGAGTGAGCGGGAGAACTCGGACACCTCCTGCTGACGCGACTCGACCTCGTCTGCCCGAGGTCATCAACTGCAGGTAATCGACGACCATGAGACCCAGATCGTTTGTGCTGCCTCGAGTCGCAGGGCCTGGAACGGATTTCCCGGCATGGTCAGGTTCGGGAGTCGTCGATGAACAAAGGGCGCCTCGCTGACGGGTTGTAGGCGCGCGCCACGTTCTCCCAGTCGCGTTCGCTCATCTGCCGCCCGCCGCGCAGCTTGTTCATGTCCACCCCGGACTCCGCGGCCAGAATGCGCATCATGAGCTCCATGCGCCCCATCTCCAGCGAGTAGCAGCTGGGAATGAGTCCGCCGTCCGCACGCCGGGAGTGCAGGGAGGCCGAACGCAGAAGTCGACGGCAAGAGTCGACTTGCCCATGGCGGAGCGGGCCGCGACGATGACTCATCTGCCCGGGTGCAGCCCGCCGGTCAGCTGTCGAGCTCGACGAAGCCCGTGGCACGCCCGTCATCTGGCTGTTCTCCCGGGCCTGTCCGGCCTCGATCTCCAGATTCGCCTCGTTGAGCAGCTCACCGACCGGGGCGTAGTCCTCCCTCCCCGAGTGGCCACGGAGTGAGACCTCGGCCTCGGCGAGCGTGACGAGCTCGGCGATGTCGCCGGCGTCCGCGGAGTAGCCGAGCTGGTGATGCGCGTGCCCCGCTCGGACGAGCCCGCGCATCAGGGCCTTCTCCCGCACGATGCGGCGTGAGGCGGCGTTGGCGGCCGTCGGCACGGTGTCTGGCGAGCGAGCGAGGGGCGCCGCCCGACGCGCGCCGAGCTCGCCCCGCTGGCCAGTTCGTCGGCGACAATGAGCGGGTCGGCCGGCTCGAGCGGTTGTAGACCTCGACGAGGGCGTCGAAGATCGATTCGTGGGCCGGCTTGTAGAACTCGGATCCGCGCAGCACCTGGATGACGTCGGTGATCGCCTCCTTGCTCATGCAGCATGCCGCCGAGCGTGGCCATCTCAGCGTCGAGATCCTGGGCGGGACGCGGTCGCGGCGCCGTCGCGCACCGACCGGCGCTGACGGCGTCGTCGGAACGCTCGCTCCGCCCGGCCCCGAAGCCCGAACCGAGTTCGACATCCGTCATGAGCGCCTCTCTCAGCCGCGCACCCGCGGGCCGCGCGTGACCCAGCTGAGCCCGCGCCCCGCGCAAACGGCTTCCACGCAAATCGTGGACAAGTCGC
>BNJU01004416.1_pt1 | contig 28128 bp, 28 predicted proteins | sample 8539281 | NCBI WGS metagenome assembly BNJU01 (sample SAMD00202456, study PRJDB9452) | human saliva metagenome | isolation source: human saliva | place: Japan
CGCTTAGAATGAATCTTTATTTCCTTCCATAGTGTACGCAAACGCAAAGATGCCTGCTTCAATACACCAGAATCAACACTTAAGATCGTCTGTGGAAGTTCTATATCCACAAACATATCCTAGAACCACTACCAATCGAGCAGATTTGTGACCGCTTTGCTATCTCACGTAGTACATTACAGAACTTATTCAAAATAATCTCCGTTCCACCAAAACAATATATCAATACGCAAAGTTGAATCAGAGTCGATTACTCATTCGTAAAGGTGAGATTACACCATGACAGAGATTAGCACGATGTTAAGTTTTCAATTCTATTCACCATTTCTCTCGTAAGTCTACACAGAGTTACGGTATTACTTCCTAGTGTGTCTGCTCAAAGATTCTGACGTGATCAGACTGATTTAAGCTCATTCCAGGTCAGTATCCAGTACGATCATAGATTTTGGCTTATTTTCTGTAATACTATCTTTGCTTAATCCATTATCACCAGCAGTGGCTATACTAAATACCGTATAGGAGACAACTTTTATGAATGCACATGATATTTTAAATAACCCTTTTTCTAATACAGTTGCACGTGCCTTTACGGACGAAAGAACGTAGTAAGCCGGTCTGATTGGTCTACCACCACATGTCTCAAACAATTGAAGAACAGGCACAAACAGACTTGAAGTGCACAAATTGCAGTCAAAGCAACCAATCTAGAAAAACGTTTGTTTTGATGCAGATTTTTAATACAAATCGTAATGCTTTTCTACTATATGTTCTCTCAACATCTAGCTGGAATTTTAATCCTTATCGTTTACGATCCAAACGATTGCGGACACAATCGAAAAACCAGCAGTGATCTCTATCGATCCATAATACGTCTGCAGTATTTGAGGTGACCATCCAGGGGAAATATTGAGGCCAGCACTAAAGAATGCGGCATTGGCGAGCGCGAGATTCGATGTATGATTGTTACAGATGCGGAAGGTACTCTTTAGGTGCTGGTGACTGGGGTACAAACGTGTGGATATCTCCGTTGGTAAGTTGACGGTATATACAGCCGCGGCTGCATCGACCCTTCTGGCGCATTTAAGCCACTCGTCATCGATGCCGCACGAAACCGTAAAGAACTACTTGAAAACTCACTATCTCAGGAAATCGTCATGATCGTGTTCGTAAGACCGTTATTATGACTTTCGTAGATCAATGTCAGTGCAGCGGGTGAACGTCTATTCTCCTAAACTATATCTACACTGGGAAGACTCGACGTTCTAAGTGTGCAAACATTCTAGAAAATATCGCAATCAAATCTCAAACATTCAACGATGATATTCAAGGAACAGGTATCGTAACACTTGGGGCAATCTTTGGTTCTGCTATCACCGATGGAAAGTATCTGATCAGATTACTTTGCTTTTGGTGGTAATCGCTGGGGCAGGTATCGCCTCTCGTGTACTACGTGAAATGGCAACAGAAGGTATTCTGAAGAAGGGTAAAGACTTCTTTATGGTCGATAAACAAGGTCTTCTTCGATGACATGGATGATTTAACACCCCAAAGACCATTTCGCTAGACGCTCGGACTATCCTAACGCAGATAAGTTAACTGACAGTTGTTAAGACGTAAACCAACCAACAATCTTAGTTGGCACTTCGAGCAACCAAATACATTCACAAAGGAAAATCGTGGAAGAAATGTGCAAGATTACAGAACGCAATGATTTTCCCATTATCAAATCCAACTGTTTTAGCTGAAGCTAGCGCAGAAGACCTCATTACTTGGTCAGATGGAAAAGCATTTGTCGCAACTGGTATTCCTGCAGATACGGTTTTTCTATATGGAGTTGACTACGTCATTGGTCAGCAAATAATGCTTTAATTTATCCAGGACTTGGACTTGGCGTGCTTGCATCAGAAGCTAGTCTTTTAACAGATGAAATGATTGACTGCCTGCCACTCTCAAGTAGTCATTGATCAAACTCAATCAGGTGCCCTCTGTATACCACCATTCAAATATGTCGCAGATGTTTTCATCAAGGTTGCGGAGGCGGTTACAAAACCGCAACAACAAGGTCTTGCTCGTGCTGAAAGAAACAGATATGGCTAAGGCTGTACAGATTTAGCAAGAGTATCGTTGTTAAAAATAAAACTCTCTCAATGCATGAATCATGCTTTTGAAGAAGGTTTTTATTTTATTCAATGTTTCTATATATCTCTTTTAACATCGTTAACATCTTTTTCATCGTTGAAAGTAGAAATACTTCCCTTTGTTTAGATATAACGCATTCTTTATGACTTCCATCAGAGTAATCTCTGCCCTTTTCGTTATTCGCATTCAACTTGATAGATTGAACATCTTTTACACTACATTTAGCAAGTGCCTTTGCGTGTTTCTTTTGTGGAAGATTGTATCGATGGTTAATTCATCGTTGACTAGATATATTCGGCCTCTTCATATAGACGTAATCGTAAATATACATAGAAGAATAGCAGTGATAGCTGAGCCAATCCAATGAGAGAGGTTTTGTAAATCCAGCTATTAAAAATAGTATACACGCGTAGGTCTGCTACACATAAAAACATATTTTATTTCCGGTCTATTTCTTTTTACCGCTAATTCATAGTATGCATCATTACACGCTATATTACCTAATTACCTGTTCTGTTTCTTTTGTCAAAAGAGATGTGCCTTATTCATATCTAATGCAAACTTTCGCAACATCACCTTGCTATGCTAGATGGATTTCACTTAGCAATCATCTGCTTTCCTTCAACATCGAAATATAAGAAGATTTCTGCACCGAGTAATTCATAATACTTTTAATTTCGTTTTCAATCGTATTATCGTAATCATCCAACTGATATAGTTTTGGAATCTATACATTTTCCGGACGAATACCTAATACGATTGTCTCACCAACATAACCCTTTTTGACGTAGCAATTCTCCTTTGCAGGTAGGCGAAGTATGTCTTCTTCTTCCAACCCTCAACTGATTATATCCCCCTTCTTCAACTATAACTGCATCTAAGAAGTTCATCAGGAAACCGACGAAAACTTCATGACGAATAGATTATTTGGTTTTCTTCATAGATTCTTTTGGTGAATCAACTTGTTGCACACCATCCTTCATAACGACGATTCGTGTTCTAGTGTCATCGCTTCGGTCTGGTCATGTGTAATATAGATAATTGTAGAAATTTAATCTTCATGGAAGTTTATGATTTTCGATACGCATCTGTACACGTAGCTTCGGCATCCAAGTTGGGAAAGAGTCATCCATCAGGAATACTTTTTGGATTTCTAACGATAGTTTCACCCATCGCTACACGCTGTCTTTTTGTCCACTAGATAAAGCCTTTTGGCTTACGATCCAATACTCTAGTCGAGAAATCTTTTGCGTCTCCATAACAAGACGCTGAATTTCTTCTTTTAGGAACCTATGTAATTTTAGACCAAATGCTATATTCTCATCAATATCGTCATATGTGGATATAACGCGTAGCTGAAAGACCATCGCAATATTCTATCCTTGGTTCTACATCATTGACAACTTTTCCATCGATTTCTAGTGTTCCTGATGTCAAGCCTGCAACCATACGGTATGTTGTGACTCACTCACAGCCAGATGGTCCAACAAAGACAACAAAACTCTTTAGTCCTGAATTTCTTAGATTAAAAGTCTCTTGACCGCATGGACTCTGCATTGTCATATACCTATTAATATTTTTCAACGATAGACTTGCTATTCTTATTTCACTTTCTTGCCAACGTGCATCTAAATCCACTTCAAACACAGCCTGTCACGGCATCTGTACATCTCATAATTTTAATTTCTGATGGATTGATGATGATATTGTTTTATGAATTCCTTGTAATTGTTCATTTACCATCCGACGCTACAATACCGTCTCTTCACATCAGTCATCCATGCCTGCAGGTAAGTTATTCTTTACCTGTGTTCTCACCTTGCACAATATCCAGCATCTTCAAGCATATCTCTGTACAATGAACCATTTGATTTTGTGATTGTCCGCAGTATAGAGTTTACTGCGTCGGGCAATCATGCGGTTCCGATGGTGTTGGTGGAAAGTGTCTCGATCCTGCATGCCACTTACTTTTGTGAAGTAGTCCATTGTTGCGAGTAATCGAATCTGTGCGATAACCGCACCATTTGCGTATGCAAGTTATCTGCGAGCAGAAACAACTCTTTCCTTCCGCAAGTCTCATCTTAATGAAAACGTGGGTGAATTCAGCCAGATTCGATCAATCGAATGAATCCTGTATGAACGGAAGGTTGATACCGGCTTTTCCATATTCTCAGATGGCAATCATTGCACAAAATAATATCTGCTTGTTCAAAGCTGCACGTCTGTTCACGACAACCCGCCGATAGAATATGATAGGAAACAGTGAACCCAATGGAGCCTTTCTGCATAAAGGAATAATCTCGCTTTGACCTTTTCGCATGCATATTTGACATATACTTTCGGACATTCCCTTTGATCGTATTTTAACAGTGCAAATACCGTAAGTTCTATCATCTGCGCCTGCAAATTAATACTTCATCACTGAAGCACCCAATCCTCGTATCTTTTCACGTATTACTTTTCTGATCCATCGCAGGACAACCATGTCGTTGAATCATCTTGCAGGCTACTAGGCTTAGCTAAACTAACCTTCACGCAATAGATCAATGATATACATAGTTCATCTGACGATTGATTTCTCTACGTGAGATAAAATCTGCGATGTATTCTTCAGGAATTTCTTTTTGTCAGTTCACTGATACGTTGTCCTCAGAAATCCTAAACTCTGATGCATAAGCTTACTGCTTCGCCTCAAAATCATGAATCTGCTTTTCCGTAGTATTCATAATAATCAGGTTCTCTATCCGAACTAGAATAACTAGGACAACGCATAAATGCATTGAACGCAAAGATTTTTAAACTTGACTCTCTCTTTCAGTTCTTTGATTGTATCTAGTTTTTCTTTAGACTTTCTTCATCTTGATGATGAATACGTGATGGAATTAGTCCTCCATACAACAATATCCATGGAGATGATCAAACCATAGGCATCCTACATTCTTTACATAGAAATCTTTAATGATGTTATAATCTGCAACATCTTTTAAAACCTAATGTCTGAGGTTCAATAATTTGTATTTCTTCATTTTCAATAAGCGCTTTGGGAACTTATAGTTACATGGTCTTCATCCATAGTAAACAATCTTCTTCATAACATTATCCTTTACAGCGCCACTTCCTGCTTCGATATGTTCTTCCTACATACGATGAATACGATGAGTACTGGAATAATGAGATGATTGTACCTGTCATGACATATCCAAATTTATAACAAATGGAACCATTGATATTGTAATGCGTTAAGTGGATATTTATTTGGATCTTGTAAGACAAATGATTGGCCATAAGAATGCATTCCAGTAACCAATGTTTAAAGATTACAATTAGATACTGGTATAATACCTGGTAACATAATCTTCCACCAACTAACACTTGCGCCATCAATTTAAGGCTTAATTAGTTCTTTGAACGCCAAGATATGCTTGACGCATCAAGATAATACTAAATGTCTTTACTGAGCTTGGTAAGATAACACCTAGTAGTGTATTTAATAGTTATTTTGTGATTGTTAATACTGATAATCATTCCTGCAGTGCCGGAATAATTCATTAGAAACTAGATACCAAAGATAATCTTCTTCTTTGAAATCATCGTTGGAGTGGATCAACACATCGATGAGTAAAACATCTAAGAAGATACCACCCAATGTAATACAGTATTATGTTATTTCAAGATTCATATATTGATAACACCAATATAGTTTGAGAAAGCTTCTAACTTGAAATGTAAATCATAAATATTTGCGCCTGTACGTAAGGAAGATAGTAGTAGCCAAAAATGGACCACATAAGATAATGGATCAGATTAAACATATAAAAAATATCAAATACGATATCTTCGACGTAATTTCTTTTATTCATTATTTGACATACCTCCTTTCACTATACAATAATACTAACGTACTGTGATATCTCCGTAAAGCACCGATTGCAATGGTAACCAAATTGGAAGTCATCAATGCTTTACGTAGGAATAGTAGTTTGATAACTGTTGTGTTATTTGGTCCACCTTGGTCAATACGAATACAACATCGAATACACCAATTGCGGAAATAACAGAATTTAAAGTATATAACCAGATATATGGTTTCAATAATGGAATTTTGACTTTACAATTGTTCTAGGTTTGTAGCACCATCAATCTGGCGTTCTAATTAGTTCCTGAGGAATACCTTTGAGACCTGATACATCATCATGTAGTATCCCAACCCTCATATAATGTAATAAACATCAAGCACGGCATTGCCGCATACTTATCACTTAAAAAGCAATGGTTGTAATCCAGCTGAGGTCCATTAGTAAGGTATTGATAATTCCATGTGAGTCAAAGATAAACCCCAGATGATAGATACAGCTACCATGGAAGTGACGACTGGAATGTAGAAGAGTGTACTGAATAAACCACCCTGGTATTTTCGATTTACAAAACGTGATTAGAATCGATAGAATCTGGATGATTGGTGCTAACCGACAACAAAGTGCATTGAATTTTCTACGCAAACAAAACTCTTCCATCTTGAAAGGGCACTGATAAAGCTCGAAACCCACAAACTTGTCGGGAGTCTCCTATCGGAGTAGTTGATAGAAACATCAAATATCAAACTTCCAAATGATTGGTATGACTCAAAGATCACATGATAATCGTGCCGGTGCCAGTGAAGGCATACGCCGTTCTTGCTTCTTCTCTCTCTTCGAGAATAGCATTTGTCTGATGAGACGCATGCATCCTCCTTGTAGAGTAATATGTTTCCTCGAGCTAGATTAGCTCGAAACACTCGATCGTTACTTCGCTTCGCTGAGAACCTTGTTTTACATCTTTCTTCTGCGGCTGTGTTTGTTGATGCACGGAGTTATCTGCATGTCAGATAATGCTTGCTTCGTAAGCTGTTGATGGCTGCAGATACAGCATCTGGCTATTGCAGGATACCTCAATGAGAAGTCCCTATAGTTGCCTTGCCTCTGCGTGATATGTGCTTGGTTTGTTCTAAAGCAGATGTATTAGATGGTGAATGGACCTTCAGAAGCCTCTGTTGTAGATGGGAAAAATAGATACAGCTCAGTGCAGCCAGCGTTGATATCATCGTTTGTAAATATGTTGCTGAAGGATCTGATAGCTGTACCCACGATTCTGCTTGCTGCAGGAACAACAACCAAGTTCATTATCGGCTTTCGTGCTTAAACCGTCGAACCCAGTTAATGGTAAAGCAGATGGCTACTGATGGAGTTTGTACACATTCTAGCGCTCATCCTTGATTCTAGCTAAAGAAGAACCTTGATGAACTAGAACGGACCGCCAACTTACTGATTCAAATACTGTCAAAGCTTTGCATCCCATGAACCCCAGCCTCGTCTTAGGAAGAACACCCTTGTCTGTTACCGTTTGTATTGTTCAAGTATGACTGTTCGTTCTGTAGAACGCTTACCATCCTCTGATAAGATGTCGATGTTTTCAGATACTAACATGTTGAATAATCCATCTGGTAAGAATAGGTATGCGCCTGTCTTATTGTAGAAGTCTGCTTCTTTCAAGCTTGTGTATGTGTGTGGTCTCTGTAATAGCCTTGCCATTAGTTCCTTATTGCTGAACATGATATCTGGTAAATACCATGGAATGCACAGAATCACCAATCTAGCTAAATTCCATGTTTCATTATAAATTGCTTTTGTTCGCTGTAGCTTTATTTAAACTACGCGCCCCTACCAGCTAATGTTAATGAATGTGTATTGAGGTTTACTACATCTGGTGCTGTCCCAACGCAACTGCAGCTATTTATTTAGATTGCCATCTGCGTAAGGAATATCTGTCCAGTTAACCTCTCATCTGGTTTTCATTCTAGTTTGCAATCATTGTTTTAAATAATTGAAATTTCTTTATTCATTGTCCAGAATTGATCTTTGTCTTGTCTGTGCTCGCCTCTGATGCTTTCTTGCCACATCCTGTTAAACTACCCGCCACATAGCCAGTCAAACGTACTTAATAATTTTTTCATGTCTTCCTCCTGTGAATTTTAATGGTTGTGATGCCTCAGTTTTATGTTGACGATATGTACCATAGATTATAATTCAGTCTTCTATCGAGCTATCATCAAAATAGTGAAAACCAATGTTCTTCTTCTAGTTCGTCTATTCTTGTAACCTCCTTTCTGATATGCCAGTAATGTCACGTACATCGATTACTCTGCTTTAATCCACCCAGACGTACAGCTTGTACTTCAAATCCTTGATTGCGATTCTTCAGATACCACTCGCTTCTTTGAACGCATCAAGTTTCTGATACGTTTGATTAACTCTGAAGATTAATAACAATCATTCAAAGCTTGTAATCGTTTTGTTTGTATGTGCTGATAGATTTCATTCCTTAAGTTTATTTTATTTCAATACTTTATCAGCACTTACCGTATCGAAGTAGTAAGATAAATCACTTGTTGTATTCGGATACGTTAGAAATCTTTGGTAGAACAGATTGAATTTCATCAATCATTTGATTTTGCGATGGAGTCGAATGTACCTTATAAACAAATCGTTATATAAGAAATACTTACTTCAATTGTTATGTGTAAAACCATCTTCGCATGGATTTACTTCATCAATTGATAGAATGTCATTAAGATATCTCATAGTACTTCAAGCACTTTTCACTCATGCGATTGCCATAAATTTCATTTGCATTTACAAATAGTGTGGGCAAGATTGCGAAGAGTGATGTCTGCACCATCATCGCCCACGTCAGCAAAGGTACTCATCAATATGATTTAACACATGCTTGAATGCGGCTTATGCATGAATGCTATCGATTATGAGAATAACCAGTCCACTTCCAAACCCACCTCAAAAATGAGATGTTCTGTGATAGTTTTTTATGTTGTCAGATTATCTGCATAATGCTGTACATCAGTTGAGTAGTAACCTATTGGCCAAATTTACATCTTCTGGTGCTTTGATTTTTCGAATTTGTTCCTGACTTAGATTGTGATTAACTCACTGCTTCGCCGCAAAGGCGGAAGAACATATCGCCCACATCTGTAGTTCAAAAATCGTATTTACCAGCAATCTCTTCACCGTTTGTAGCGTTGATTCATGATTTCCATACGGTTTTGATAACCATGTGCTCACTTAGGTATTTGCCTGAGCTCAACATGAATGCTTCATCATCAATGTTCACTCTTTCGCGAATGGTCTTACTCAATGTTCTAAATAGACTTTTCTAGGTATGTATGTGAAACAGTTGATCCAACAAGGCAGGATATCATCGACATCAATCATCTTTGATATCTTCATACGAACAATTTGATTTAGATGCTAATGTCTGCACGTATGGTTTTAACTGACCGTACTGTTGCATAAATCTAACCCTTGAATGTCTTTTTAGTGTATACGCTCCTCTTGATAGCCAATATATGGTTCTATCAATCTTTAATGTATCTTCCATACAGACTCAGAAATGTATCTCTAGGTGGATAGATATCGAATAAATTTCTTCAGTTGATATTTTGTACCGCATTTCAGAACAGTCCACCATGACACCGAGATCTTTACTACGCTTGTTTCTATTTCACTTTGCTTTGTCGTTGTTAGTGAAAGTAATGCCGATTTCAGAGATAGTCGAATAACAATGTCAATTTCATCATCCTAAAGTGACTTGATAACCATTAACTGTATCCGTTTAAAAAATGATTTGATTGAAATATGGCTTTAACCAATGATTTTCCTCTAAGAGGAATTTAGATTTGTTTTATCTAGCAGTCTTCCATATTTTTATATAATTGTGATGTGTTGAAAGGTTTTCTTTTGTTCTGAGTTTTATGAAAGTACTTTCTAAATAGACTATAAAAATTTTCGTAAGTGTTATGAATTTATTGTCTAAACTTACATTTTACCACCATGTAATCAGGTAAATCATCATTATCAATTTATGGTCTGCCTCTGGTTTTCAGTTTGCGTTTTCTGGCAAAACGATTGAACTTGGAATCACTAGTCATCATACATTGTACGGCCCTGTTATATTAGCAGTATTTGTAGATGATATTACTATAAGATTGACTTAATCGAAGGTAGCTATGCATATACAATTCTCATTTTCAAAGAAAGAAATCATGCGGAAAATCATCCAGATTACTGAATTACAGTATGGATTCTTTCAATTAGAAGATATACGAGTGGATGGAGAATTGCGATAAACCTTGAATCAATTCCTGATTGGTGATTCTTTATCTGCAGGTTACGGCTTAGAATCTGATACTACACCACTTGTATTCAACACACACTTTGAAGATTGTACGCATGCTATCCATTGGTCACATGCATTAAATACCAATTATTATCGCATATATGGTATCGTATTCTTTCTCGTTGATTCTCGAAACAGAAGAGGTAAATGATAAGATATTCACCATATCTTCTCATGATTTGGATGAAATCCATCTTGGGTCATTATCAATTGAACCAACGACACCTCTATACAAGAGGTATCCATGAGCGAACAATGTTTCCAAAAGTTATATATCGACTTTATTCAAACGTTAGCAAAGCTTTAACGCAAAGTTCTACTGAAAGAGGGTCTATGGAAGAAACACTACTTTCTTCCGTTCAAAAGGTTTAAAAAACTTCTAGTTTGTTTTAAGATTTGAAACTGTAACTGAAAAAGATGCTATTTTGTGCTATCCAAATAAAGCATCTCAGTTAAACGCAGCAAATACTCTCATCCATTTCATTCGTACACATAACGAGGAAACCCTATGATTCGAAACATCCGATTAAATACAAAAACAAAACAAATCATTCAAAGTGTTTATCCTACAATGTCCTCTTTACAGCAGAGTATTGCGGATTATTTCCTGGAAAATACTGAGCTTTTAGATTTCTCATCAAAGCGTATTAGTAAGATACTTTACGTTTCTGAACCTACTCTATCCAGATTTGCGCAAAAGTGTAATTTTAAAGGCTATCGTGAATTCATTTATGAATATAGCAATGACCTTCAAAACTGTGAATTTGATTCTTCAGATGAAAATCAGCATATCAAAGAGGATATTCAGAGCCAGTACTTTGACTCTCTTAAAAACAAATGTGTTGAGATTGCCGAACAAGATTTTGACCACTTACAGGAGATTTTTGATCAAGCCGGAAAGATATACGTCTATGGAGAAGGATTTGCGTCAACGATTGCCAATACATTTCAATATCGTTTAATCAATCTTGGCTATGATATTTCTATCATCCCAAATGTAGATTTTCTGCAATTGCGATCCCAACTCATTCAACATAATGACTTGTTTATTTATATCTCCATGCAGAATGAACCAACAATCGATTCAGTATCCTTCACACATCTACTCACGCATGAACCCTACGCCATTTATATCGGGCAGGCAAATACTAAGCTAGATAAGAAACCTACATTTACAGAGTTTTATCAAATTCCAAACACAAAAGATACTGTATGTAGTCCACTCATTCCATTTATTGTCTTTATTGATTTACTGACAAATTATATTCATTTCTTGAATTCAAAATAAAATCAAACTATACCGATTTTATTTTTAAATACCATCTTCCGTTTCAACTTCTTTTGTGTTGAACAAGTTCGAACGCATATCTGTGTTCACCTGTCTCAATTGTTTGAGCGCTAAAGAATCAATATCATTTGCAAGCTTGTAAGGTTAGCCTCCACAATCATGCCTAAGTTTGAACCAGATAATACAACAATCTTGGTATTGTTCCTGAAGCTTCATTGCAAGTTCAACAGAAACTTTAAATGGTGAACCACCAAGTTTGTAAATACGATTCCATCTGTGCAATCCTTCAAGGAAGCGAAAGCTGCTTCCAATTTCTTTTCGAGATCATCCGTAGAATCTTCTTGAACAAAGTCTACCGCATGATAATGTTCTGGTTTACCACCAATGAGTTCTACTGAACTTGTTAGGCCACTAGCAAAATGTCCATGTCCTGTAACAATAACAATCATAACATTCTCCTTATTTAGAATATGGATATAAGATTACACTTTACAACGCGGTTAACCTCGCCTGTTGGACATGGATTATCCGTGAAGTGATTGCGAATTGACGCAAATGCCATCAATTGTGCAACGATAATAAAGTCAAACCTACAAACATTATCCTTCGCTGTGTATCAAACAATAATAATAGTTCGCAAGAGATTTGGCTAGTTCACATGGCGTATTACATACAACCATAATGCGAATTTCTTTGCGTTGACCTGACATTTCTTTCAATAGGTCAAGTTCATATTGTCTTTGATATTCACCATCAGAGAGATATAGAACTGTTAATGTTGTGTTAATGATATGACTAGGCCATGGCGGAAACCTAATGGTGTATCATACATCGTTACAATCTTACCAGCTTTAATCCAACATCTTTAGTGCGGATCTGACAATACTTTCAATGTATTTGTTAAGTATGATTTCTACCGTAGTCAAACGCATCATCGAATTTTAATTATAGGCCATCTTTCTCAACAAGTTGTTTTGTGCACCAATCACATCATTTACAGCAGCGACTGCTTCATCGTATGATCTAGAGCAAAGATAACACTGTTGCAAGATACATATTTGTAAAGTTGATGTCATTGTGTGTCTTATCCAATGTTTCTGTGTTAATTAATTGCAGGGAACGATCCCTTCTAGCTTGGCACGCTTGCTTAAAGCACCATCTTTATTACATAATGAATAATAAATGATATAGATTGTCATTCACTGCTTTCCAGACTGAATTGCGCCAATCGATTCAGGGAGTCACCCATGACCATAGCTGATTAATGTTAGGCTTATGTGCAGATACATATCAGGTAGCTGTCAAGTCTGTTGCAGCTCACCTTTGTAGTTTAACTTACGATTTAAATAGGAATATGTGCGTTAACAACTCACTTTGTGCCAGCACCTGTCAAAATTACATCATAGTCTTCTGATGTATTATTCTTATTGATAAATGCTTTAATCTCTCCTGCACGCGAGCGTACTTGTTCAATTGTCTTCTGCTGAAGGCTGTTGGTGATTTCGGCTGTAAATGCGTTTTAATGATTCTAATTCTTCATTTGTATAATTAAATATGGACATTGTTTCTCCTTGTACCTGTCTTATCTAATTTGTATATAACAATCAGAAATTACGATTAGAATAAATTAACTGAAGATGTCATTATCGAAAAGTATAAGTGTCAAAAGAGATAAATAAATCAATATGCTGATGTACAGAAAAGTAATTCCATGAGGAACAAAATATGTTTATTAAAAGTTAACGTATGGATAGTCAAGACTTTATCCCAGCTGTCATTGAAATTTGGTGAAAATCATGGGTATTTTACCCTGCTGAAGATCATACTGCAGATGTTGATTATGGTAATCGTCGTAACAGGATTTATTGATATCCATTGTCGGTGCGTATGGCTATGATACAAACTACGCAGAACCTGAGGGATAAGAAATGGGCGCGAAATCAAGAAGGTGTTCAGGTTTCTTCCACAACAATCACTGAATTAAACCCAGTACTAACAAAAGCTGTTAAGAATGTTGCGGCTGTTAAGCGTGAACACGTAGCCGGCAGAGATGGTGCTGATATCATCGGTATTCATTTTGAAGGTCCATACCTTGATATGAAATACAAAGGAGCACAACCACCAGAAGCTATCGTTCCACCACACGTAGATGAATTTATTCAGTACCAAAAGGACGCAGAAGGACTCATCAAAGTAATTACATTAGCTCCTGAACATGATCCAGAACTTGCACTTACAAAATACTGCGCACATGTCGCGTGGTATCAATCGGACACTTGGCAAAACCGTTGTATTATCGCTGTCGCAAATGGAAAATCTATCACGCATACATACAATGGACAATCTCCCAACCACTGCGCAAATGGTGTAACCGGTCTAGCTCTACGTCTTCGCGATTTGTATAGTTAAGTCATCTGCGACTGTAACCACTCAACACCTGAAGCACTCAATATCTTCTTCAATGCGAAAGGCAAAGACCATGCAATCATGATCTCTGATGCGCTAATGGCAAGGGATTTGAACCAGGCTCTAAATTTATGTTTGGGGACATGAAATCGAAATTCATCCAGATGGAAGTGTCACTTAACTGAGAGTGGAAGTCTGCGGCTACAATGCGATGAACGAAGGACTTAAGAAACCTAGTTGAAAGAGCTGGTGTTCCATTTGATTCAGCTCAACGCTGCCAATTAACCCTGCTACTATTAAACATGCATGATCATATCGGTGTTATACAGGATATGATGCGGATATCGTTCTTAAACGATGACTATAGAGGAGGAAACTATCGCAAAGGTATTGCCTAATTACAAAAATAGTACTCTATGACAAAAGCCCAATAAAAAGACCATCCATCTTTGATGATGGTAATGTGCAAAAGCACGGAGCGATTGCCGGAAGAAACATTTACATTGATGATAAAGGTCAAACCATCATGTATATCTCCCGTACACAAACAGGATATATTCTAAAAGAGAAAGATGGAAGAACTTCAATTCTATCACAATCAGATCGCACTTGGTATCGCTGTAGCGATGTTACTGATGAGCCTAATAAGTGATTGGAGAATTCTATTATCGCAGGCCTTGTGCTATTTGGAGTATAATATCGTTTGTAAATCTTGGTTACCAACATTACCACAGACCAACTTTAAACCGAAACAGAAAAGTCATTCATCGAAGGACTTGTAGAAACAAATAATAAAGGACGTTGTATTCTACTCGCTGTATTATATGCTTTATTAGGTATCTTACTAGTAGTAAACGGAATTCTCATTAAGAGTGATATCGTTGTCATTATCTTTGAAGTAGCTACTATGCTTGCATGTTTATACATGAGTGCACAGGTTATCGCAATCTCAAAATGAATGAACAAAATGAGTTACGGATATTTCCTAACTCATTTTTCATTCATCTATTTACGAATTATTTCAATCTGATACTTGAGTGCTTGATAGTCGTCATTGCCTGTATATCCTCTTTGTACTACCCGCAAAAATACTACTAAATATATTCTTTTAACTTTGCGATGAAAATTAACTTCGATGATCTAGATGAATTTCTATCGTTTTCATATTGTTTTGATTGATTGTGGCAGATCGTACTTCCTCTTGATATTTTCTACCACCAACTGCTTCAATCAAAATGGTATTTCCACTAACCTGTACTGTATATTTGCGGATACAATATCGTTTGACTAAACTCATGATTAAAAACCGATGATTACAATCCCACATCGCAACCCAACCAAATTCTGTTAATGATTTTGATAAGGGGTGATAGTCAGGTATGAAATCAATATAACAGCTCCCAAATAGATGTCGGTAACATGAGTGCAGGAGGAAACAATTCCTATTAACATTTCATCATGTGGTTCACTTGTAAAATTGATATTCTCTCATACATTCAGAATACTATTCTTATCATTTTTTCAATATCATTATTAATATATACATATATCAATATCTTATGTACAACTTTTCCTAACGATAAAGAACCGAACTTAATCGTCTCTTTTCATACTTACTTTGTAAAGTATTCAACTGCACTTTAAATAACAACTGTTGATTGATATCCATTCTTATATAGGTTATCACCATTTCGTTCAGAATGTCCCATTTACCAAGGATTCGTCCATTCAGAAGGATTCCTTCAATCGCATAGACAGAATCGTTTGATTGAATGATATCTGAAGTTGGCTGTCCTTCAAAGTCAACGTATTGTGTCGCAATTGACCATTGTCAATCAAGGTTTGAACAACATTATCTTTTGCGACAACTTCCTTCACCATGGCTAATCGCTACTGTATGAATATCTCCAACATTCATATATTTCATCCAGATTGATTATATGCAACTCTTGTCTTAACGAGTTTGGATTGGTGTCTTCCAATTGTGTTAAATGTCGTGTTGGACGGAATTCATCTGGTTCCATAATCTTGCCATATGGCACAAGTCCAAGTTTACCGTTACTGGAATCCGTTGATACCAATTATTAAACCTTCTATGATTGAGTAAGTCTTCTATGCTTCTTTTCACCTTGGATTGCGGAAGAAGGAAACGGCAAACTGCAGAACCATCTGGCCTATATCTCCACCTGAGAAACCTCCTGGAAGTGCGATGATTTGCATGACCAATCGCATCCACAAATTTTCACTATCCTCAATGTCTTTGCATAGGCTTGATCACAAAGATTTCTCAGCACCCTCTCGCTTGAATGCACGTGCAGTATCATATTCACAGTTTGTGCTGGGAATACGGGAATTAAGACACGTGAGTTTCAACTGTATAACTTGCGCATGTCAAATTTACGCCACAGATACTGGTTGATTTTCGCCTGCTTGATATTGCAAGATATACTGATTCATCCTCTTCATAGCGAGTTTGTATTCATCTAATGAGATTATTTCATCCTTTGTACGCAATTCAAACTTCCAATAGTCTTTCCTAATAATTTAGATCTTCAATTTCTTCATCTGTCTCTAATAAGAAGCCACCATAGCACTTCTTAAAGAGTCGATTGATATTTACATCTTTCTAGCGCAAAACCATTACGATTACCAAGACTACACTTAAGAAGTGCTTCACCGTACCACCATGTTCAAGCACAAGCAGACCTTGACACAACCTGAGCTGATTAATGAATAACCTATCAAATACATCGCACACCTTGTGTCCGTAACACCATTCTCATCATATTCTGCATTACTGCATAGATATAATGATCTTTAGCCTTCCACCATTTGTACATCGCGAGGTTTTGCGGATACCGCAAAGGCGATAAGCGTAGGCGGAACATCGATATCTCGAATGTTCCTGACATGGAATCTTCCCACCGATCGCGCCAATTTCAATTCTGTTGAGCTTAGTGCACTCAGTAGTCATGCTTGCTCCACTTTCTGGATTATCACCCGTCCAAAGTATTCTGGAATGATAACCATGTTTAGGATCACCACCGTCGCGTTTGGACATTGCTTTATCACTGCGCATCGCACCCTTATATGGTGATACGATAACCTGGATCATAGCCATAGCCATGAGTGATGCAGTATCTGTTTCACCGTTTTAGTACTGTATCTTAGCGTACCATTACTGTTTATGTCATTTGGTATTTACCACCAATGGCATACATACTGTTCCACTACCAATCGTTGCGTCAAAGCGTTCTGCCAAACCTTTTGACTACAGATATTTAAATCTTCTACAGTTTATCCATGCCTGCACGAAGACTTTCTACTTGAACTTTTTCTTCTGGTTGGTCTTCACCAACCACAACAGATGTATGTCTTGCGCTGTTTGTATTCAAGAACTCACGAGAGATATTTACAATTTCTTCTCCTGTAGGGTCATATCATGCGTGGTTCTTCAGCAACTTCTGACAATTGTTGTCTGTGTTTTCCATATGTTTGCAAGTTCTGGAACTTTGTAATCTTCTTCTAACCACAACAGCCACACGTTCTTGGGATTCACTGATTGCTGTTCTGTTCCATTTAAGCTTCTCGTATTTCTTTGGAACTTTATTTAAATCAATCACCAATCCATCTCAGTGAGTTCACTACATTACCGCTACACCACCTGCACCAAAACATACAACGTTTGATGTTTTATTCTGGATTGAATACAGCTTGCGCTCTTCTGCGCATTACCCTTTTGAACTTCAGCCCCACAGTTTTCAATGATTCAATATTGTGTGACTTTGAAGAACCTGTTGCGCCACCGCAACCATCACGTCTTGTACGTCCACCTAATAAGATGACGACATCACCTGTTCTGGTCTTAAACGAACAACGTTTTCTTCAGGCCGCCGTAATGACTGCACCAACTTCCATACGTTTCGCAACGTATCCGATGATAGATTTCACGTACTAGACCTGTTGCCAGACCAATCTGATTACCGTAGGAACTATATCCAGTTGCTGAGTCGCCAATTCGCTGTGGCAGTTATCTCTTCATTGTTTCGTTAATTGAAGGATCAGCAGCACTGTTACATTTTATGCTTGATATAACTACGTCCTGAAAGTGGATCACGAATTGCACCACCAAGACAGGTTGCGGACCACCAATGGTTCAATTTGCAGGATGGTTATGTTTCATTCTTAAACATGAGTAACCAACCTGATCTTCACATCGACATCAACTTTAATCTTAACGGAACATGCATTAATTCTTCCGACTCATCTAAGTCTGTTAACTTACCATATTTCTTTAATTCTAGTTCAATCGTACCCAACCACATACCGGCTTGTGTGAACGACATAGATATGACTACGTAAGTCTAAATTTTAAATACGTATTTTTATATTCAGGTTGAATTTCACATCATCAGATGACCGATGGAATGTTGTATGACGACAATGATCTGACCAATAGGTATTCGATGACACGCACCTCTGTAATTGTCGGGTTTTGCATTCAATTTTGGAAGTATTCCTGCATGAACTGAGGTTCTAAATCCATCGCAATCCATGTTCCGAAGGAATTTCTTTAAACCTTCTTCATCCAACTTGATAAAACCATCAATCACTGGTAAGTTCTGGAGTCAAAACATGATAATTGTTCTGGCTTCTAAATCATGTGATACGAGCTTTACTGGGTGATTAGAGTTTCTTCACGTTTCTTTTTTCTTCATCTGTAACCATTTTGATGTACAAAGACGTGCTGTCTTACAGTAGTTTTGTTTCATGGAACTGAGTTGAATACACTGTGCACAAGAATCAAAATGCCGAACTGTCCAGGTAAATATTCTGCGCAAGAATATATTCATCTAACCAGGTAAGCTTCTTCATAGAAGAAATCACTTGAGGTTCTGGAAAGAATTGTACTTTGCTGCATTGTAATCTTCTTCGTCTACATTTTCTAAATCATATCGATTTAAACACGTACAGCTTCAACCTTGATTACGTAAAACGTAACCATTTAATATGGATTTGCTTACTGCATATGCAGGTTTTTCCACAAAACAACGGAATACTGTCTGTTTTACCACCTTCACGATATCACGATAGTGCATATCTGTAAATGAATATTTTTAATTTATCGTAAGAGAGTTGCAGTGTTGTTCTAGTGTTCACCAATCACTAACTCGAGTACACGTCCACGTTTGCATAGTACTTTCCATCTTTCCATGTTGCACGCATAAGATAATGGTCACACCTCAACCTGTCCATAATCATCTAAACCATCGATTTCATAGCCTTTATGATATTTCTGTGGATCCTCCACTTGCTAGAATGACATGTCATGGTTTATCTTTCATCAATTGTAATCTGATAATTTCTCATCGTGTACTGCTCGCATGATTGTTAATAAATCTGTCTTTAATAAAGGTAATACAACTTGTGTCTCGGTGATCCTAAAGGACAATTATACTCAACAACTCTGGCCTTCTGGTGTTAACATCGCCAAAGTATGGACAACCTTTGAATGGTCTCTCTGATTCATCGCTCAATAGTTGGTAAAAGATTGTATTCATGCATTTCAACTTTTGTATAGAATGGAGATGGGCAATCGGTACCCATACCACCCGTATTTAACCTTCATATTATTTATCTACGTTTATGATCCATCGAAGATATCATTATCAGTACTTCACTACATGTCCATCTGTAAATGCTAGTACTGATACTTCTGGTCCTGTCATAAACTCTTCAATAACGATTTGTTTACCAGCTTGTCCAAAAGCTTGATCAACCATCAATTCATTGACTGCTTGAACAGCTTCCTCTTCTGTTTGGGCAATCAAGACACCCTTACCAAGTGCCAAACCATCAGCCTTTAATACCGTTGGATAACGGTTCTCTGTGTGAATATAGTTGATAGCTTCTTGCGCATCAGAGAATACTGCATAACCAGCAGTTGGTATCTGATACTTTTTCATTAAGTTTTTCGCACATACTTTTGATGATTCAATGATTGCCGCATTTGCGTTTGGTCCAAAACAAGGAATCCCTTCCATTTCAAGAATATCAACCATACCCATCGCAAGAGGATCATCTGGTGTTACTACACAGAAATCCACCTTTTCATTTTTAGCAAGCTCAACCATATTGGCTAAATCAATCGCACTAACACTTACGCACTTGGCATCTGCCGCAATGCCACCATTGCCAGGGGCGCAAATAATTTCTTCAATCGTAGGATTCTCTTTTAGTTTACGAATGATCGCATGTTCACGACCACCGGAACCAATTACTAAAACCTTCATAGACTACCTCCTCTTAATGATGGAATAAACGTACACCATTACATACCATGACAATATCGTACTTATCACAAGTATCAATCACATGGTCATCACGAATGGAACCACCTGGTTGTACCACATATTTCACACCACTCTTATGTGCTCTTTCGATATTATTCTAAATGAAGAACGCTCCGATCCAAGTGCGCATCGTGTTGTTGTTTGATCCAGGCTTTCTCTTCTCTGTAAATACCGATGGTTGTTCGGTAAAGAACTGCCGCCACGCACCATCTTGCAAATACATCTTCATAATCTTCAGATAAATCGATTGTATTATCATGGTTCGCTCTACGAATATCTTCTTTAAATGGTAGATTCAAAACTTTCTCATGTTGACGCAACCACCAATTATCTGCTTTACTACCTGCAAGTCTTGTACAGTGAATACGGGATTGTTGTCCAGCACCTACACCGATGACCTGTCCATCCTTTGCGTATACAACGGAGTTAGATTGTGTGTACTTATGTAATCATGGCAATTAACAAATCTAATTTGCTTGTTCTGTGAGTTCTGTATTCTTTGTTAAAATTGTAAGTAATGATTATCGATACGTACATTATTTCTACCTTGTTCAAAGTAATTTAAATACTTGTTTCTTCGATCTCTTCTGGAACATATGTTGGATCGATTTGAACTATGCGTAATACCTTTTTCTTTGCTTTAGAATTTCAGTGCTTCTTCGTATAACCTGGTGATAACACCATCGGATACTTTTCTTTAAATAAATGCTGTATCTTTATCACAAATATCAGATAATGCCAAAATCACCATAAGAACTCACACGATCTGCACCACGTCTCTACATAAGCACATGCTATTAGATAATTCTTCGTCACCTGTAAAAATATATCTTTCTTTCCACTTCACCAGCGGTGTTCCAATTGTAATTAGCAGGACTAACGCGCTTAAACTCTGCACTTGGATAGCCTGCAGCCTTTTAGGTTCCTTAATGTTGCCAACCATTAGCATCTAAAATTAATATATCCAGGCTTATCCAATACAGTTGCAATTTTGATCATTTGGCAAATGTGCTGGTTTTTGATTTGGGTTACATCCATACTTTAATGCGATTTTCATAGTTGGTTCCTATTGGTTCTTATTAAAGATGATTGTCTTTAACTTCATCACTGCCTGGTTCAATCTGTGTTACATACAGTGAAATTTTATTATCTTCATTCAAACTTTCCCACACATGTTGAGCAAAAGCTTCAAATGGTTCTTTTACTAGCTTGAATATACTGGTTCTCCTTCAAATGAAGAAGTGATTTTGTCACTTTGATATGTATGAATGATATGACCATACCTTCGCTAATTCTTCTGTATAATGTAAAGAAGTAACGACGAGTACTATTTGGATTGCCTTCTGCACTCTTTAAGATTGACATTTGATAATCAAAACCATTCACTATTGCCGATATACGTGTGTATAGTTTGGCCTATCTGTTCAAATGTACGTAGACGTAACGCTTCTTCAAACGTCTTACCTGCTCGCATGTTTTCATAGAGTTGTATCTGTTTGATCACCATTTTGACAATCAATTTCCAGTTTTCTCAACTAAATAGATAATGAGAAGGTCAACTAATTTAGGAATATCATGCCTGCAATGAATACCATCCTCTGTTTCTGTAAAGATTCGATTACTATTTTCACGACATCCATGATAAGTATGCGATACGTATCTTTCTTCCATACTGTGTACGTGCATTACATCCCTCCAGGATAGCTTTACTACCTAGGTATTCATATAAGTCTTGCCTGTATGTTATTTCCTTCTATCTCTTTCAATCATTTGCAGCCGGTAATATTATCCACCAGCTTCTTCCATGACCTTGTTGTAGTGTTTGGTGTATCAAAATGGCAAGATATCTACTGCTTTTGAGTAGGATTTTCCACCATCTGGTATTTCATTCACGAAGTGGCTGGTAAAATCTGTAACTTTTTACACCATATGTAAGTGTTGCTTATGTACTTTAATCCATAATATCCTTTCCCAAAAGGAAGGAATCAAAGATGGATGAATATTGATAATACGATTTGGATATGCACGAATAATTGTCTCATCCAAAATCGAAAGATATCCTGCTGGTACAATCATATCAATTTGATATGATTGCAATTGTTGTAGTAATGCATTAGAATTCTTCTTGTTGAATAATCACGCTTTGCGATAACACAATGATCACCTGCTTGTTTGGCACGTTGGCCATACATCTGGTTTTACGATATCACCAGTTTGATTTTCCAGTGCTGTAATACTTTCCTTGTGCATCAATCATGCTTGTAGGTTGGTACTCCACCTGAGCAAGTACTGCGATATTAATCATTGTGGATAACGACCGAATGGTCGCCCTCTTCCATCACACCAATCTCGTATGCGTCTACACCATTCTCTTTTAGAATAGACATTGTCTTTTCAACATCTTCTGGAGATACAATCATTGCCATACCAATTCCCATGTTGAAGGTGTTGAACATATCGTGTTCAGTACACCTTTACTTGTATTAGTTTGAAAATTGGCAAGATTGGCTAACTACCTTAGGATACTGTGTTTAGTGTTTCACCATACGTCGTGGTAAGTTTTCAGAAGCCTCCACCTGTAAGTTGCGCAATTGATTTAACGTTAACTTCTTTTATACATGCAGTGCCAGGTTTTACATAGTCTTGCAGTGTTAATAATGTTTCACCAAGTGGCTTTCCTGATACATCTGGTAGTCCTTTAATGTCGTACCCATCATCGTCAACACTTTAGCGTACAAGTGAGAAAACCATTGAATACCCACTAGAAGCTAGACCAACAATTAATCTCCAACTTTAACGTTGTTTTTAATACAATCTTTCTTCATCTACAATACCAACGGTAAAGCCAGCAAATCATATTCATCTTGAGAAACCTGGTATTTCTGGTGTTTCTCCACCGATCGCGCAGCACTTTTCACACAGCCATCCGCAATACCCTTTACAATATCCGCAATCTTTTAGGATTGTTTTTCCACACGCAATATAGTCCAAGAAGAAGAGTTTGTGCACTGCACAACAACATCATTTACACACATCGCAACAACAATCGGTACCAACTGTATCTAATAACATTAACTTGGCTTTGACCAACACCATCTGTACCAGATACAAGTACTGGTTCTTCTGCCCGTCATATCTGGCAATAGCCACCAAAGCCGATAGAATCTAATACACCTGATGTGTAGTGCGAGATGCGCTTCATCGTTCTACTGCTTATATCCAGCAGTTACATCAACACTCTGCAGTTTGCTAAGCATCGCTATACTCTCGTCATGTTTGCTCTCCTTCTTTTCGATTTTCATCAAATTTTGATTTTCAGAATGTTTAGGATTGGGGAGATACTTCTGGAACATCCTGTACAGAAATCAATTCATCCGATGCCATCTTCTTTACAATATCAACGCTTAATACCCTAAGGATCTGCAAACGATAGACTCGTATTTCTTCTGTTCATTTTACATGCAATCAAGTTCTGTTTGAATCAATATTCCAAAATAACATAGAAATAAATGGTGCGCGATACACGCATGTACTTCTGTAGCACCTCCATCACGTAATAGTTTTATAATACGATTATTGTCGTTCCACGTACGATAGAATCATCCACCATGATGATACGTTTACCCTTTACAACAGAAGAGACCACATGAAGTTCATATTTACTGCATTTCACGTCGCCTTTGTGTTGGCTGGATAATGGGTACGTGCAATATAACGATTCTCGATAAAGCGTGCCATAAGGAATACCTGACTCCTCCGCATACCCCTGCGCAAGATCTCAATCCAGAATCGTAAGCACACCAATGACAACATCTTCGCTTTCTACTGGTGTTCCTTTGTTAGAATACGACCTGCATTACGTCTGGCCTCGCGTACTGGCTGATGTTGAGCACTGAATCACTACGGGCAAAATAATACTATGTCTGAAACACATCACATGTGTGGCTTTATCAGTCGTACGAATAGGAATGTTCAACGCTATCATGATCGATTGCAACAATTTCTCCGCATCAATATCGCGAACATAGTCCGTACCAACAGCCGAAATGCGCATGTCCCAGATGCGACACACTCTTCCATCCTTGTCTTTTCCCATCACCAACGGATGGAATCCTTTTATCTCTCTAATCGCACTAGCTTTTCAGGTGACATCAACAAGGCTATATGCACCTTCAATGCGATCATTGCATTCTCAATTGCCTTTTCTTATCGAAGAGGTTCTTTAATCTTTTCTTGAATGATGATATAGCGACAATTTCCAGAATCATTTGTTGTATGCAGATTGCGCCTTTTGCGCTTCTAGAATCCTTCACGTAGCTCAGCACATGTTGGTTAAGTTTCCATTATGTGCAATCGCTAGTTGTCCTTATTACGGCGAACCAGTAAAGGTTGTGTATTCAGCGATTGATCGTATCAAATGCTGAATATTCTGTGCGATCAATCGCCATCTGGACCTTTACCTAGTTTATCTAATTCATGTGTTGATCAAACACATCTCGCACCAAACCAACATCTTTATGCGTGATGTAATAACACCACGATCATTGACGGCAATACCGCATAACTTCTTTCTTGTCCACGATGTTGTAAGGCAAATAAACCATAGTAAGTACTCGGATACAACATCACCTCACCATGTTTTTGTCGTAATGCCGAAACACCACACCCCTCAAGGAATCATATCCTGCATGTTCTCTCTCCCATATTTATAATGCCTGTACTCTTTTCTTGAATTTTCTGGTTCTTTTACCAGTACGGTCGCACTTTGTTTCTGACGATTTTCTAATACTTTCTTTGCAAGTTCCTCATCGTTGACGGCTAAGATTTGTGCCACTAACACGATGATTCTTTGAACCATCAATCGCAACAGTCGCAACTGAATACCACTAGGCATCATAACGGCAGATACTAGTGCATCTACTCAATACGTTAGACTTCAGAGGAACACCAATGACTGGTAGCGTGCATGTCCCACACACTGCTCAAAGCGACCGCTCATACCAGCTCCTGCACAATGACGCCAGCCATTATCCTCTGCGTTTGTGGCAACCTGCAACTTTCTCTGGTGTATGATGTGCAGAATATACATGTACTTCTACTGGAATCCCAAATTTCCTTCAATACTGAAACCGCTCTTGACATCACAATCGAGTCACTGTCACTACCCATTAAAATCGCTACTTTTTCATCTTATCTTCCTCCATTTTCTAATAAAACAAAAATCCGTGGAGATTTCTCCACAGATCGTATTCTACATTCTTTCCATATTTTAGGGGCAGAAACCGCTCATCAGAGATGTGTTTGTCGAAGATCGACAATATATTCTATTGTTCGAGAGTCACAACACCCAAAGCCATAGCTCCATCCTTCCTGTCCTAAGACATCCGTTACCAAACCATAAACACGTAACTCATCATAACAAATAGGAACTAGAAGTAAAGACGAAAATAGAATAAAAACAAGAATTGTTGTAAAACTCCTAAATGACTCTATGCTTTTTGTAAAAAGTTACGGGCAAGTAAATGAAAAGATGGCTCCAAGCGGTGCAGTAAATAGAATTGCGGTAACTGGCGCTGTCAGAATTAACTCTCCACTAGCAAGACCTGCCTCTAATGCAAGGCCTCCAATCGTGTCTGTACCTGTAGCCTTGGAATATAGGGCAATCATCGTGAATATCTTTTCCTTCTTATTAAACTTTGTTTTTCACAACACTCAGATATACACCAAGCATACGGAATAGTAGCGCTAAGATAATCACAATCAAAACAACAGGTCCAAAAGATAATGCATAATCAATCCTTACACTCGCACCTACTAACGCAAATAAGAAGATTTCAGCAGGTTGCCATAGCTTTGCAAGAACAGCAGAATATGTATCTGCCATCTCTGGCTTGATATGTCGTATTGCCGCCGTCATTGCCATAATCGCAAGTAATCCAGAAAATCCCACAGTACCCGTCATCATCCTTTCGATTGTAATAAGTACCATTCCTATCGCAAACATGCATGCAAGTTCGATTCCTGTAGATAACTTCAACAATCGATATAACTTGCAAAGCACATAACCTAATACAATTCCAGAAACAATTCCAAATAAGATTGATGTTGGAATACGTAATAAAGATAATGCATTGAATTCTCCACTCTTGGCAAGTGTTAATAACGAAGTAATAATACGATAACTATACATCATCCATCGAAGCTCCTGCCATAATAAGTTGAGGAATCCTCTTGTACCATAGCTCTCATCCATTAGTTTTCAATATCAGCAGCACAACCACAGCTGGTGATACTGTCACAAACAGTTCCAAGTATTATAGCATTCAACAAATCTAAATGTAGAAAGATTGGTGCTAAAACTCATCAGTCCCAAAAATCTCAAAACTAGCTGGCACAAAACACATTAGTAAAGCAGATGATCCAACCTTCTTCAAATCCGATATTCTGGTTCAACCCGCGCGCATCAATATAATCATTAGCGCAATCTGTCGAATGTCGATGAAATCTGAAAGGTTGTCGAATCAATCACATTGAACACAAATGGTCCTAATATGATTCCTGCTAGTAAACACTCCAACAGATTTGGCAAGCTCAGCTACGGGACAATCATCGCAAATACTACGCCAACTAAAATAATCATTGCAAAACCAAATAACATAACTCTATCTCCTACATAGAAAAATGCTGATGCCTCGTAACAAAAAGAAGTTACAGGAGTTACTGCACTATCGCGGTTTAGATTTTATAATCTTGGAAAACCCCATTTCCGTCAGATATTATAGTTCTGATTTATTGCTTGTCAGCGAAAACTCTCAGTTGTAGGGATCTAGCAGGATAACACATTACTGACTGATTATAGTATGCTTGGTTTAACATCCAGATTGTCTTAGTACAAGATGCGATAAATTCATCCATCTTTCGCAGACAGAGGTAGTTGTTCTGCATCTGCAGCCTCTGATTTGTGCACACTCTTTAATAAGTATGCTGATAGTCTGCAGTAATATCTAGAGTATAAAGTCTTTCACACTTGCATGGGCGCATCTGTACCGAAAGCTGCAATCTGGTGCAATGCAACTTTTAATGTTGAAACTGGCTTATCACCATTCATTAAGATTAATCTCACCAACTGTATCTACCTGTGGTAATACAGCATCATAGGCAAATTCTCGAGTTCTGCGAACTGAACGACTGGTCCACTCTATATACCAGTGCTTATTTTGTAACTTCGGATAGAAAACGACTCAGTCGGATAATAATACATTTAATTTGTTGTCTCATAAATTTATAATCTCCTTTTCAATAGTTTCTACAGCTTCCTCAGCTAGCTGACACATTGATAGTATATAATCATTTATATCTGTACAATAGTATTATTTCGCCACAAAATAGTAGTAATATTATCAATGAAGGAGAACTATATGAATCAAGAACTTCCACTCGTAATTGAAAAAGAAAATTTTGATACCATAAACAAGATGAATTATATTATTGGCACAACCATTTGAATTGATTGAAGTTGTAGAAGGAAGTTCTTCTGAATGTGGATGGGTCAGAATTCTAATTAATAAAGTTAACATTTGTATTATCAACCGTGGTAGGTTTAATCATATCTACACAGAAGACCATAATGCATTCATGTAGAAAGAAAACCATATTTTCAATCCAGATTATTTTATTAAGATGAAATATTTACGAAATATATATCATTACTTGAAA
>BNJU01004123.1_pt1 | contig 28124 bp, 35 predicted proteins | sample 8539281 | NCBI WGS metagenome assembly BNJU01 (sample SAMD00202456, study PRJDB9452) | human saliva metagenome | isolation source: human saliva | place: Japan
CAAAGGCGACTACGAAGAAGAAAAGATTAAATAAGAGGAGAGTTCTGAAAGTTAATTTCAGGCTCTTTTTGGTTAGAACTTGACAAAAATTCACCATTGTATGCGAAACTAGAAGAAGATTATTTTTATACTCAATGAAAATCAAAAGAGCAAACTAGGAAACTAACCGCAGGTTGCTCAAAAGCACTGCTTTGAGATTGCAGATAAGACTGACGAAGTCAGGAACCATACCTACGTCAAGGCGACGTTGACGCGGTTTGAAGAGATTTTCGAAGAGTATTAACTAGGAGTAGTTATGCGTATTATTTATCTAATTATTGGTTTTTATCACTAGCCTTGGCTATTGTTGGGGTTGTTTTGCCTTTGTTGCCGACAACGCCTTTTCTTTTTGTTGTCTATTGCTTGTTTCTCAAGAAGTTCCAAGCGCTTTCGAAGATTGGCTTTATCATACCAAAGCTCTATCAAACATATGTAGCTGATTTTTCGTGAGACTAAGTCTATTGCGCGTGAACGTAAAGAAAAAAATTATCGTATCTATCTACATCTTGATGGGAATTTCCATTTATTTTGCCCCTCTTTTACCAGTCAAAAATCGGTCTAGGGTGCCTTTGACCATCTTTATCACTTATTATCTCTTCAAGGTCATTCCGGATAAAGAATAAGTAAAATTTGTAACTATTTCCCTTGATAAAAATTGAAAGCATATTCACAACAATATGATATAATAAATTTAAAGTAATCTTCAAGGAGAATCAAATGATTTACGAATTTTTGTGCTGAAAATGTGACCTTGCTTGAAAAAGCGATGCAGGCTGGGAGCTCGTCGAATCGAACTCTGTGACAATCTAGCAGTTGGGAGGGACAACACCCAGCTATGGAGTGACCAAAGCAGCGGTTGAATTGGCAGCCAACTACGATACGACCATTATGACCATGATTCGTCCACGTGGTGGCAACTTTGTCTATAATGATATGGAAATTGCAATCATGCTAGAAGACATTCGATTGACTGCTCAGGCTGGAAGTCAAGGAGTTGTATTTGGTGCTTTAACTGCTGACAAAAAGTTGGATAAAGCCTAATCTTGAGAAGTTAATTGCGGCATCGAAAAGGAATGGAAATTGTCTTTCATATGGCCTTTGATGAATTGAGCGAAGAAGACCAGTTGGAAGCTATTGACTGGCTCAGTCAAGCTGGTGTTACTCGTATCCTAACTCGCGCTGGTGTGTCTGGAGATTCACTAGAGAAACGTTTTGCTCACTATCACAGAATTTTGGAACATGCTAAAGGTAAGATTGAAATTCTACCAGGTGGGGGGATTGACCTTGACAACCGTCAGACCTTTATCGACCAGCTGGGCGTGACACAATTGCATGGAACCAAGGTTGTCTTTTAAAAAAATAGAAAAGGAACTGCTAGCTTTTTGGTAGCAGTTTTCACTTATGTTTGAAATTTTTTTAAATCCTATCAGTTTAATCAAAGAAAAAGCTCATGCCTATGGTTTTGTAGAAAATGTGGAGTCTGGACCTATAGTTGCGAGATTTTGCAGGGTGACTTTTGTCATGACTGTATCCATCACTCTGATGATGTGAGTCTTTCAAGTCTTTGACCAGGAGACTGGTGACCTCTATCCTCAAGTCCATATGGAAAGTTTTGAGAGGAAGTTTTTGTCGCAAGTGTCCGTGAGGCTTGTCTGGAGATTCTTCTACCAGATTCGGAAGGCTTGTTTTGATGTGCAGGATTTTATCTGTCCCTCAGACTAAGCGAATCGTGACTCAAGTTCAGGAAAAAGTATGGTAATCAGTTGGAGTATCTGTGGGAGAAATCGCCTGATACGGCAGTGTTAGAGACATGAAGGCAATCAAAAAGTGGTATGCCGTCTTGATGAAAAATCTCTTGGGGATAAGCTGGAAAAAGGGCAGAGAAGGGACAAGTGGAAGCAGTCAACCTCAAACATGATCAAGTAGCTGATTTGCTTTTCAAGAAAAGGGCATTTATCCAGCCTTTTCATATGAACAAACGTTACTGGATTAGTGTGGCGCTTGATGATACTTTATCAGATAAAGAAGTATTGGAATTGATTGAAAAAGTTGGAACTTTAACTACTAAAAAGATGAAACATTTCAAGGATTTTCAATTAGCAAAATATTCTCTACTGAAGAAATTTTTCAGAAAATATTTGGATTTTTTTCTTGACAAGTACTTTTGCCTATGCTAAAATACTAAACAAGATATCAAACGAAGGAGAAAGTCAAACATGAAAAACAGCTAAGTTTAATCAATTTGCTTTGTTGTTGAGGTACTCAGGCTAGTGCAAAAAAAGCATTAGTCCTGTTTGGCTTACCAAGCGGGAGTGAATCAACATCTCGCTTGGGTTTCTGAGCGAGATGTTTTTTTAAAACCACATTTGGAAAAGGGAAATCTTATGAGTACAGTTGAATTTTCTAGATACCAGCCTTCGGGATGGAGAACAGACACCTGGTGTTAACTTTTTCAATCAAAGGAAAAATTGCCATTGCAAGACAGCTGGAGAAATGGGGGCATTTCAGCAATTGAAGCTGGTTTTTCCAGCAGCTAGTCCAGACTCATTTACAGCAGTTCAGGAAATTGCTAGAGCCTTGAAAGAAAACAGCGGTGACTGGATTTGGCTCGTTCTGTCAAAAGTCTGATATTGATGCTTGTTACGAGGCCCTCAAGGATGCCAAGTATCCACAGGTTCACGTCTTTATCGCTACCAGTCCGATTCACCGAAAGTATAAGCTCAATAAGAGCAAGGAAGAGATTTTGGAAGCTATCAAGGAGCATGTTTCCTATGCACGTTCTAAGTTTGAAATCGTCGAATTCTCTCCTGAGGATGCGACTAGAACAGAGTTGGATTTCCTCTTGCAAGTTGTTCAAACAGCGGTTGATGCAGGGGCGATCTTATATCAATATCCCTGACACGGTTGGGATTTACTACACCAGAAGAGTATGGAGCTATCTTTCAAATCACTTTGATTGAGAAATGTCAAGACAGATCGTCAGAGTTGTCTATTCGCCTCACTGTCACGATGACCTCGGAATGGCAGTAGCAAATACCTTTGCTAGCAATTAAGAATGGGTGCAGGACGTGTCGAAGGAACTATCAACGGTATTGGAGAAGCGCTGGGTAATGCTGCTTTTAGAAGAAATAGCTGTTGCTCTCAATATTCGTGAAGATTACTATCAAGCAGAAACCAGTATTGTCTTAGATGAAACAATCAATACGTCAGAAATGGTTTCTCGCTTCTCAGGATTCCAGTTCCTAAAAACAAGGCTGTGGTTGGTGGTAATGCCTTTCTCACGAATCTGGTATTCACCAAGACGGAGTCCTTAAAAATCCTCTTACCTATGAAATCATCACTCCTGAATTGGTCGGTGTCAAGAGTAATAGCCTCCCACTTGGAAAATTGTCTGGTCGCCATGCCTTTTGTCGAGAAACTGAGAGAATTGGCCCTAGACTTTTACAGAAGAGGACATCAAACCACTCTTTGCTAAGTTCAAGGCTCTGGCAGACAAGAAAGCAAGAAATCACAGATGCAGATATTCGAGCTTTGGTAGCTGGAACCATGGTTGAAAAATCCAGAAGGCTTCCACTTTGATGATTTACAACTTCAAACTCATGCGGATAATGATATAGAAGCACTCGTTAGCCTAGCTAATATGGATGGTGAGAAAGTTGAGTTCAATGCGTCAGGGACAAGGTTCTGTTGAAGCAATCTTCAACGCTATCGATAAGTTCTTTAACCAATCCGTCCGCTTGGTGTCCTACACCATTGATGCTGTGACAGATGGAATTGATGCTCAGGCTCGGGTCTTGGTCACTGTTGAAAACAGAGATACAGAAACCATCTTTTAATGCAGCAGGGCTTGATTTCGATGTGTTGAAAGGCTTCTGCTATTGCCTACATCAATGCCAATACCTTTGTTCAAAAAGAGAATGCTGGTGAGATGGGACGTAGCGTTTCCTATCGTGATATGCCCTAGTGTGTAAAGGAGAATGCTATGACAAAGAAAATAGTAGCTCTAGCAGGGGACGGAATCGGGCCCAGAAATCATGGAGGCCGGTTTAGAGGTTCTGGAAGCTCTAGCTGAAAAACAGGCTTTTGACTATGAGATTGATAGACGACCTTTTTGGAGGTGCAGGTATCGATGTTGCAGGGGCATCCCTTACCTGATGAAACCCTCAAAGGAATGTCGAGAAGCAGATGCTATTCTCCTAGCGGCTATCGGTAGTCCCTCAGTATGATGGGTGCAGTCGTTCGACCTGAACAAGGACTTGCTGGCTCTCCGTAAGGAACTCAATCTCTATGCCAATATTCGCCCTGTCAAAAATCTTTTGAGAGTCTCAAGCATTTGTCACCTCTCAAACCAGAACGAAATTGCTGGTGTAGACTTTGTCGTGGTGCGTGAGTTGACAGGTGGGATTTACTTTTGGGGATCATATTCTTGAAAGAGCGAAAAAGCGCGTGATATCAACGATTATAGCTATGAGGAAGTGGAGCGAATTATTCGTAAAGCCTTTGAAATTGCAAGAAGTCGAAGAAAAAAATCGTTACTAGCATTGATAAGCAAAACGTGTTAGCAACATCAAAACTCTGGCGCAAAAGTAGCTGAGGAGGTCGCAAAGGATTTTCCAGATGTAACCTTGGAACACCAGTTAGTGGACTCAGCTGCCATGCTTATGATTACCAATCCTGCTAAGTTTGATGTTATTGTAACGGAGAATCTTTTCGGAGATATTCTCTCGGATGAATCAAGCGTCCTATCTGGCACACTTGGGGTCATGCCATCAGCCAGTCATTCTGAAAATGGACCAAGCCTTTATGAGCCCATTCACGGTTCAGCTCCAGATATTGCAGGTCAAGGAATTGCCAATCCTATTTCCATGATTTTATCAGTTGCCATGATGTTGAGAGATAGTTTTGGACGTTATGAGGATGCAGAGCGTATCGAGCATGCTGTTGAGGCAAGTTTGGCATCTGGAATTTTAACGAGAGATATAGTAGGACAGGCTTCGACCAAAGGAAATGACGGAAGCTATTATTGCAAGGTTATGAAGTTAGACGAAAAAAATTACTCTAGTCCCTTTTGATTTGGAATGTCATGGTTTTCTTGATTTATGGTATTGACAAATCCAAGGCAAGGAGAAGAGCTTGGCGCATCCCTGAGAAAATCTTACTTATTTTAGCCTTTACTTGTGGTGGTTTTGGGGCCTGGTTAGCAGGAATCATTTTTCACCACAAGACTAGAAAATGGTATTTTAAAACAGTTTGGTTTCTTGGGATGGTGACCACACTAGTAGCCTTATATTTTATTTGGAGGTAATGGATGGCAGGAAAATCGATTTTTGATAAATTATGGGACCGTCATGTCATCACAGGAGAAGAGGGCAACCCCAACTCATGTATGTGGATCAGCACTATATTCATGAAGTGACCAGCCCTCAGGCTTTTTCAAGGATTACGAGATGCAGGTCGCAGATTGAGACGACCAGACTTGACATTTGGAACCTTTGACCACAATGTCCCGACGGTCAATATCTACGATATTCGAGATGTGATTTCTAAGGCTCAAATTGATAAGCTAGCTGAAAATGTTGAGGAGTTTGGGATTGAACATGCAGCTCACGGTTCTGAAAAAAACAGGGAATCGTTCACATGGTTGGTCCAGAAACAGGAAGAACTCAACCAGGAAAATTCATTGTTTGTGGGGATAGCCATACGGCAACCCACGGGGCTTTCGGAGCTATCGCCTTTGGAATTGGGACCAGTGAAGTTGAGCATGTCTTTGCTACACAAACCCTCTGGCAGGTCAAACCCAAGAAAATGCTGGTGGAATTCACTGGAGTTCCTCAAAAAGGAGTTTATTCTAAGGATTACATTTTAGCCTTGATTGCCAAGTACGGCGTTGCCTGTGGTGTTGGCTACGTGGTGGAATATCGTGGACAAGCGATTGATGCACTGAGCATGGAAGAGCGAATGACCATCTGCAATATGTCCATCGAGTTTGGATCCAAGATGGGAATCATGAATCCAGATCAAACCACCTATGATTATCTCAAGGGACGAGAATGTGTTCCAGAAGCTTTCGAAGAGGCTGTGGCGGATTGGAAAACAATTGTCAGTGATGATGATGCCGTTTACGATAAGGTTATCCAGATGGATGTCTCAGACTTGGCTCCTATGGTGACCTGGGGAACCAACCCTGCTATGGGGGTTGACTTTGACAGTAGTTTCCCAGAAATTAAGGATATGAATGATGAGCGAGCCTACAATTACATGAACTTGGAGCCAGGTCAAAAGCCAGCTGATATTGAACTGGGCTATATCTTTATCGGTTCTTGTACCAATGCTCGTCTCAGCGACTTGCAACTTGCTGCGCGATTTGTCAAAGGGAAGAAAATTGCTCCCAACTTAACGGCTATCGTAGTCCCAGGTTCTCGTCCTGTCAAACGAGCTGCTGAGAAGTTGGGCTTGGATAAAGTTTTCTTAGATGCTGGCTTTTGAATGGAGAGACCCAGGTTGCTCTATGTGCCTAGGGATGAATCCTGACAAGGTTCCTGATGGTGTCACTGCGCCTCAACCAGCAATCGAAACTTTGAAGACAGACAAGGCTTTTGGCGCTAAGACCCATCTCTGCAGTCCAGCCATGGCAGCTGCGGCAGCTATCGCAGGGCGATTCGTAGATGTTCGGCAAATGCCAGAAGCCCAGTAAGGAGAGGATATGGAGAAATTTACAGTTTATACAGGAACGACTGTTCCTCTCATGAATGATAACATCGACACCGACCAAATCCTACCCAAGCAGTTTCTCAAGTTAATTGATAAAAAAGGCTTTGGTAAGTACCTCATGTATGCTTGGCGTTATTTGGATGACAAGTATACTGAGGATCCAGACTTTGTCTTTAACCGACCTGAATATCGGAAAGCAACTATCCTCATCTCAGGGGATAACTTTGGGGCAGGGTCTTCGAGGGAACACGCAGCTTGGGCTCTAGCAGACTATGGTTTTAAAGTTGTGATTGCAGGGTCTTTTGGGGATATTCATTACAATAATGAACTCAATAATGGCATGTTGCCTATTGTTCAGCCCAGAGAGGTTAGAGAGAAACTAGCTCAGCTACAACCAAGTGACCAGGTAACTGTGGACTTGGAACAACAAAAAATCATCTCACCAGTTGGAGAATTCACTTTTGAAATCGATAGCGAATGGAAACACAAGCTCTTAAATGGTTTGGATGATATCGGTATTACTTTGCAGTATGAAGACTTGATTGCTACTTATGAAAAACAACGACCATCCTACTGGCAGGAATAGAAGAAAAATAGAAAAGGAAATAGAACTATGACAAAACACATTCAATGGAACGGAACACTTTCACAAGAAGGCTATGACATTTTAAAAGGTGAGGGCGGATGTATCGTTTGTCCTACAAAAGTTGGTTATATCATCATGACTAGCGATAAGGCTGGTCTTGAACGTAAGTTTGAAGCCAAAGAACGTAACCGTAACAAACCAGGTGTTGTTCTCTGCGGTAGCATGGATGAGCTCCGTGCTTTAGCACAACTCAACCCAGAAATTGAAGCCTTTCTACCAAAAAAACATTGGGATGAAGATATTCTTCTTGGTTGTATCCTTCCTTGGAAACCAGAAGCCTTTGAAAAACTCAAAGCATACGGTGATGGCCGTGAAGAACTGATGACTGACGTGCGTGGTACTAGCTGTTTCGTTATCAAAGTTCGGGAAAGCTGGTGAACAATTGGCTGCCAAACTTTGGGAAGAAGGCAAGATGGTCTATGCCTCATCTGCTAACCCATCTGGAAAAGGAAACCGTGGTAAGGTAGAAGGTATCGGAGAACGTATCGAAGGGGCAGTGGACCTTGTCATCGAAGCAGACGACTATGTGGCATCTATCCAGCCTGACAAAACGATTGAAACTCGCTACGAGCAAGGTGTGATGGTCTCTATGGTTGATAAAGATGGTAAACTCATCCCAGAACAAGGAGGAGCACGTTCAACTTCACCAGCTCCAGTTGTAATCCGCAAAGGGCTCGACATTGATAAAGATTATGATGCACCTGTCAGACACCTTTAACTCATGGGACTACCGTCAGGGAGAGTATTATTAGAATGTAGAAGAAATGGGGAGAAAATAATCTCTCCTCTTTCTTTTGTTTTTTATATGAGTAAAAACCGAACAATATAATTTTAATTTATAAAAATTATTTGACAAAAAAACTGTACTTTGATTTATAATTAATTAAGGAAACGTCGGAAAAGGCGTAGTGATGCGAGAGCATAGGTAGGTCATTACAAAAGAAACGAGACATCGATATGTTAAATGAATTTCCAATTTTTGATTACGAAGATATTCAATTGATTCCAAATAAATGTGTGATTAAAAGCCGTGCAGAAGCAGATACAAGTGTCACTCTAGGAAATCACACCTTCAAACTACCTGTTGTACCTGCAAATATGCAGACGATTTTGGATGAAAATGTAGCAGAGCAACTAGCTAAAGGTGGTTACTTCTACATTATGCACCGTTTTGATGAGGCAGGACGCATTCCTTTTATTAAACGCATGCACGATCAAGGGCTCATTGCTTCTATCTCTGTCGGTGTTAAGGACTATGAGTATGATTTCGTTAGCCAGCTCAAGTCTGATGCTCCAGAATACATCACGATTGACATTGCTCATGGTCATGCAGATAGCGTGATTTCTATGATTCAACACATCAAGAAAGAATTGCCAGATACTTTTGTCATTGCTGGAAATGTGGGAACACCAGAAGCTGTGCGTGAATTGGAAAATGCTGGTGCGGATGCTACTAAGGTTGGAATCGGTCCTGGTAAGGTTTGTATCACCAAGGTCAAGACTGGTTTTGGTACAGGTGGTTGGCAGTTGGCTGCTCTTCGCTGGTGTGCCAAGGCTGCACGTAAACCGATTATTGCTGATGGAGGAATTCGTACTCACGGCGATATTGCCAAGTCTATCCGTTTCGGTGCCAGCATGGTCATGATTGGTTCCCTCTTTGCAGGACACATCGAAAGTCCAGGGAAAACGATTGAAGTCGATGGTGAACAGTTCAAAGAGTACTACGGTTCAGCCTCACAATATCAAAAAGGTGCTTATAAAAATGTGGAAGGCAAACGCATCTTGCTTCCTGCCAAAGGTCATCTGCAAGACACTTTAACTGAGATGGAACAAGACCTTCAAAGTGCTATTTCTTATGCAGGTGGACGTCAGGTTGCTGACCTTAAACACGTTGATTATGTGATCGTGAAAAACTCCATCTGGAATGGGGATGCTTCCCACTAAGACGGGCTATCCGTCTAGAAAAAAACTTGTTATTAGAGCAAATTTCTGTTATAATAAAACAAGTTTCCACCCTTAGTGTAATGGATATCACGTAAGATTCCGGTTCTTGAGATGGGGGTTCGATTCCCTCAGGGTGGATGTAAACATCCTAAGAAAGCCTTTAGTAGGGCTTTTTTCTTTACACAGCCCTAAATTGGCCCTTAAAACTGAAAATCTCTTTTTAAAGAATTCCCAAATGCTCTCCAGTCCCGTTTTAGAGTGACTCAGGAGGCTTTTTTTGATATAATAAAAAGGACTGTTATCAGTTAGAAAGAGGTTGGTATGAAAGAATTACAAACTGTACTAAAGAACCATTTTGCAATCGAATTTGCAGACAAAAAGTTACTGGAAACTGCCTTTACTCATACGAGTTATGCCAATGAGCACCGCCTCTTAAAAATTTCACACAATGAACGCTTGGAATTTTTAGGAGACGCTGTTCTACAGTTATTGATTTCAGAATATCTGTATAAAAAATATCCTAAAAAGCCTGAGGGTGACTTGTCTAAACTCCGTGCCATGATTGTCCGCGAGGAAAGTTTGGCTGGTTTTGCGCGTGATTGCCAGTTTGATCAGTTTATCAAGTTGGGTAAGGGGGAAGAAAAATCTGGTGGTCGCAATCGTGATACCATTCTTGGTGATGCCTTTGAAGCCTTTCTTGGTGCCCTCCTTTTGGACAAGGATGTGGCCAAGGTTAAGGAATTTATCTATCAAGTCATGATTCCTAAGGTTGAAGCAGGCGAATTTGAGATGATTACAGACTACAAAACCCATCTCCAAGAGTTACTTCAGGTCAATGGCGATGTGGCTATTCGTTATCAGGTGATTTCTGAAACGGGTCCTGCCCATGATAAGGTTTTTGATGTTGAAGTTCTTGTCGAAGGTAAGAGCATCGGCCAAGGGCAAGGTCGTTCTAAGAAACTAGCAGAGCAGGAAGCTGCCAAAAATGCCGTTGAGAAAGGGCTGGATTCATGTATTTAAAGGAAATCGAAATTCAGGGATTCAAGTCTTTTGCTGATAAGACTAAGGTCGTCTTTGACCAAGGTGTGACGGCAGTTGTTGGACCCAATGGATCTGGAAAATCGAATATTACAGAAAGTCTGCGTTGGGCCTTGGGGGAGTCAAGTGTTAAGAGTCTCCGTGGGGGCAAGATGCCGGATGTCATCTTTGCTGGAACTGAAAGTCGCAAACCGCTCAATTATGCTTCTGTAGTTGTGACTCTGGATAATAATGATGGATTTATCAAGGATGCAGGTCAAGAAATCAGGGTAGAACGTCATATCTATCGTAGTGGAGATAGCGAATACAAGATTGACGGCAAGAAAGTCCGTCTGCGTGATATTCATGATCTTTTCTTGGATACAGGTTTGGGACGAGATTCCTTCTCCATTATTTCCCAAGGGAAGGTTGAGGAGATTTTCAACTCCAAGCCTGAGGAACGTCGAGCTATTTTTGAAGAGGCTGCTGGAGTTTTGAAATACAAGACTCGTCGAAAAGAAACTGAGAGTAAACTGCAGCAAACTCAGGATAATCTAGACCGCTTAGAGGACATTATCTACGAGTTGGATAATCAAATCAAGCCTCTTGAGAAGCAAGCTGAAAATGCTCGTAAGTTTTTAGATTTGGAAGGTCAACGCAAGGCTATTTATTTAGATGTTTTGGTTGCTCAAATCAAGGAAAATAAGGCTGAACTAGAGTCGACAGAAGAAGAGTTGGCTCAGGTTCAGGAATTATTGACAAGTTATTACCAAAAGCGTGAAAAATTAGAAGAAGAAAATCAGAATCTCAAGAAAGCAACGCCAAGATTTACAGGCTGAAATGGCCAAAGACCAAGGCAGTTTGATGGATTTGACCAGTCTGATTAGTGATTTAGAGAGAAAATTAGCCCTATCGAAATTAGAAACTGAGCAAGTAGCCCTGAATCAACAGGAAGCACAAGCCCGTTTGGCCTCTTTGGAAGATAAGAGAAAATCACTCAGCAAAGAAAAATCTGATAAGGAAAGCTCTTTAGCCCTTTTAGAAGAAAATCTAATCCAAAATAATCAAAAACTCAATCGATTAGAAGCTGAATTGCTGGCTTTTTCAGATGATCCTGATCAGATGATTGAGCTCTTACGTGAACGCTTTGTGGCGCTTTTACAGGAAGAAGCGGATGTCTCAAACCAACTGACCCGCATCGAGAATGAGTTGGAAAATAGTCGTCAGCTTTCTCAAAAACAATCAGATCAACTAGAAAAGCTGAAAGAACAACTGGCTTCAGCTAAAGAGAAGGCTAGTCAGCAAGAGGCTGAGCTTGAAACTGCCAAGGAGCAGGTTCGGAAATTATTGGCTGACTATCAAGCTATTGCCAAGGAGCAAGAAGAGCAGAAAACTTCCTATCAAGTTCAACAAAGTCAACTCTTTGACCGTCTGGACAGTCTTAAAAACAAGCAGGCTAGAGCTCAAAGTTTGGAAAATATCCTGAGAAATCATAGCAACTTTTACGCGGGTGTTAAGAGTGTTCTCCAAGAAAAAGACCGCCTTGGTGGGATTATTGGTGCAGTCAGTGAACACCTGACCTTTGATGTTCATTATCAAACTGCTCTAGAGATTGCGCTTGGAGCCAGCAGTCAGCATATCATCGTGGAAGATGAAAACGCGGCAACCAAGGCTATTGATTTCCTTAAACGAAATAGAGCCGGTCGTGCGACATTCCTTCCGTTGACGACTATCAAGGCGCGTACGATTTCTAGCCAGAATCAAGATGCTATCGCTGCAAGTCCGGGATTTCTGGGCATGGCAGATGAGTTGGTGAAATTCGATACTAGACTGGAAGCTATTTTCAAAAATTTGCTAGCTACGACGGCTATCTTTGATACTGTAGAACATGCGTGTGCAGCAGCTCGCCAAGTTCGTTATCAGGTTCGTATGGTGACTTTGGACGGCACAGAGTTGCGCACAGGAGGTTCCTATGCGGGTGGTGCCAATCGCCAAAATAACAGTATTTTTATCAAGCCAGAGCTGGAACAATTGCAAAAAGAAATTGCTAAAGAAGAAGCAAGCCTGCGTTTAGAAGAGGCGACTTTGAAGACCTTACAAGACCAGATGGCTAGATTGACCGAATCATTAGAAGCCATCAAATCTCAGGGTGAGCAGGCACGTATTCAGGAGCAAGGCTTATCCCTCGCTTATCAGCAGACCAGTCAGCAAGTTGAAGAATTAGAAACTCTTTGGAAACTACAAGTAGAGGAATTAGACCGTCTTTCTGACGGAGATTGGCAAGCAGACAAGGAAAAATGTCAAGAGCGCCTTGCTACAATCGCTAGTGACAAGCAAAATCTGGAAGCTGAGATTGAAGAGATTAAGTCTAACAAAAATGCCATCCAAGAACGCTATCAAAACTTGCAGGAAGAGGTAGCGCAAGCTCGTCTGCTTAAGACAGAACTGCAAGGGCAAAAACGTTATGAAGTGGCTGACATTGACCGTCTAAGCAAGGAATTGGATAATCTGGATATTGAACAAGAAGAAATCCAGCGTCTTCTCCAAGAAAAGGTTGATAATCTGGAGAAGGTTGATATAGATCTGCTCAATCAACAGGCGGAAGAAGCCAAAAACCAGAAAACAAATCTCCAACAAGGTTTGATTCGCAAGCAGTTTGAGTTGGATGATATTGAAGGTCAACTGGATGATATTGCCAGTCATTTGGACCAGGCTCGCCAGCAGAATGAGGAGTGGATTCGCAAGCAAACACGTGCTGAAGCTAAGAAAGAAAAGGTCAGTGAGCGCTTACGCCATTTACAAAGTCAATTAACAGACCAGTATCAGATTAGCTATACTGAAGCACTAGAAAAGGCACATGAATTGGAAAACCTCAATCTGGCAGAGCAAGAGGTACAGGATTTAGAGAAGGCTATTCGCTCACTGGGTCCTGTCAACTTGGAAGCTATTGAACAGTACGAAGAAGTCCACAGTCGTCTGGATTTCCTAAATAGCCAACGAGATGATATTTTGTCAGCGAAATCTGCTCCTTGAGACCATTACAGAGATGAATGATGAGGTCAAAGACCGCTTTAAATCAACCTTTGAGGCTATTCGTGAGTCCTTTAAAGTGACCTTCAAGCAGATGTTTGGTGGAGGTCAGGCTGACCTCATTTTGACTGAGGGAGACCTGCTGACAGCTGGGGTTGAGATTTCTGTCCAACCTCCAGGAAAGAAAATCCAGTCTCTCAACCTTATGAGCGGTGGGGAAAAAGCCCTATCGGCTCTTGCTTTGCTTTTCTCTATCATTCGAGTTAAGACTATCCCGTTTGTTATCTTGGATGAGGTAGAGGCTGCGCTGGATGAAGCCAATGTTAAACGTTTCGGGGATTACCTCAACCGCTTTGACAAGGACAGCCAGTTCATCGTCGTAACCCACCGTAAGGGAACCATGGCAGCGGCTGATTCCATCTATGGAGTGACCATGCAAGAATCAGGTGTCTCAAAAATTGTTTCGGTGAAGTTAAAAGATTTAGAAAGTATTGAAGGATGACAATTAAACTAGTAGCAACAGATATGGACGGAACCTTCCTAGATGGGAATGGACGTTTTGATATGGACCGCCTAAAGTCTCTCTTAGCTTCCTACAAGGAAAAAGGGATCTACTTTGCGGTGGCTTCGGGGCGCGGATTCCTATCTCTAGAAAAATTATTTGCTGATGTTCGCGATGACATTATTTTCATCGCGGAAAATGGCAGTTTGGTAGAGTATCAAGGTCAGGACTTGTATGAAGCGACCATGTCTCGTGACTTTTATCTGACGACTTTTGAAAAGCTGCAAACTTCACCTTACGTAGATGTCAATAAATTGCTTTTGACGGGTAAGAAGGGTTCTTATGTGCTAGATACGGTTGATGAGACCTATTTGAAAGTGAGTCAGCACTATAATGAAAATATACAAAAAGTAGCGAGTCTGGAAGATATTAAAGATGACATTTTCAAATTTACAACCAACTTCACAGAAGAAACGCTAGAAGCTGGGGAAGCTTGGGTAAACGAAAATGTCCCTGGTGTTAAGGCTATGACAACTGGCTTTGAATCCATTGATATTGTGCTGGACTATGTCGATAAGGGTGTGGCTATTGTTGAATTAGCTAAAAAACTTGGTATCACAATGGATCAGGTCATGGCTTTTGGAGACAATCTAAATGACTTGCATATGATGCAGGTTGTGGGACATCCTGTAGCTCCTGAAAATGCACGACTAGAAATTTTAGAATTAGCAGAGACAGTGATTGGTCACCATAAGGACCAGTCGGTTATAGCTTATATGGAGGGTTTATAATGGCAGATATAAAATTGATTGCATTGGACTTGGATGGGACCTTGCTTACTACTGATAAAAGGTTGACGGATCGCACCAAGGCAACCTTGAAAGCTGCGCGTGATCGTGGTATCAAGGTCGTATTGACAACTGGTCGTCCCTTAAAAGCCATGGATTTCTTTCTCCATGAGCTAGGGACTGATGGTCATGAAGATGAGTATACGATTACCTTTAATGGTGGTTTGGTTCAGAAAAATACAGGTGAGATTCTTGATAAAACAGTCTTTTCATATGATGATGTGGCACGTTTGTATGAAGAAACAGAAAAATTATCACTGCCTCTTGATGCTATCTCAGAAGGAACAGTTTATCAAATCCAATCGTATCAAGAAAGTCTGTATGCCAAATTCAATCCAGCTTTGACTTTTGTTCCAGTAGACTTTGAAGACTTATCTAGTCAAATGACCTACAACAAATGCGTAACTGCCTTTGCTCAAGAACCATTGGATGCAGCCATTCAGAAGATTTCTCCAGAATTGTTTGACCAATATGAAATCTTTAAATCACGTGAAATGTTGCTAGAGTGGTCACCAAAGAATGTTCATAAAGCAACAGGTTTGGCAAAACTAATCAGCCATCTTGGAATCGACCAAAGCCAAGTCATGGCCTGTGGTGATGAAGCCAATGACCTTTCTATGATTGAATGGGCAGGGCTCGGTGTTGCCATGCAAAATGCTGTTCCTGAAGTTAAGGCAGTCGCAAATGTAGTGACGCCAATGACCAATGATGAAGAGGCTGTTGCTTGGGCTATCGAAGAATATGTGCTAAAGGAGAACTAAGATATGGGATTGTTTGACCGTCTATTCGGAAAAAAAGAAGAACCTAAAATCGAAGAAGTTGTAAAAGAAGCTCTAGAAAATCTTGATTTGTCTGAAGATACTGAGCCTGCCCTTACAGAAGCTGAGGAAGTTTCTCAAGAAGAAGCAGAGGTTGAAGTTGTTGAACAAGTTGCGCTCCAAGAAGAGGAAAATCAAGAGACAGTTGAAGAAAGTATGGATTCAGAGTCAGATGTAGAGGTTCATCAAGAAGAAGTCGAAGTATTGCCAAACTCAGAAGAAGTCAAAGAGGAAGAGAATACTGAGCTCCTAGAGATTGTAGAAGAAAATAGTTCTGAAGTGCTTGAACCAGAAATGACTCAAGCAAAAGAAACTGTTCAGGAAAAATATGACCGCAGTCTTAAGAAAACTCGTACAGGCTTCGGAGCTCGTTTGAACGCCTTCTTTGCTAATTTCCGCTCTGTCGATGAAGAATTCTTCGAAGAACTGGAAGAACTGCTAATCATGAGTGACGTTGGTGTCCAAGTCGCTTCTAACTTAACAGAGGAGTTACGTTACGAAGCCAAGCTTGAAAACGCCAAGAAACCAGACGCACTTCGTCGTGTTATCATTGAGAAATTGGTTGAGCTTTATGAAAAGGATGGTAACTACGATGAAAGCATCCACTTCCAAGATGGCTTGACAGTCATGCTCTTTGTTGGTGTGAATGGTGTTGGGAAAACAACTTCTATCGGGAAACTAGCCCACCGCTACAAACAAGCAGGAAAGAGGGTTATGTTGGTTGCGGCAGATACCTTCCGTGCGGGAGCAGTAGCCCAGCTAGCTGAATGGGGCCGTCGTGTAGACGTTCCAGTTGTAACTGGACCTGAAAAAGCTGACCCAGCTAGTGTGGTCTTTGATGGCATGGAACGTGCTGTAGCAGAAGGGATTGATATTCTCATGATTGATACCGCTGGTCGTCTGCAAAATAAGGATAACCTCATGGCTGAGTTGGAAAAGATTGGTCGTATCATCAAACGTGTTGTACCAGAAGCACCACATGAAACTTTCTTGGCTCTTGATGCATCAACAGGTCAAAATGCCCTGGTACAGGCCAAAGAATTTTCAAAAATCACACCTTTGACAGGAATTGTCTTGACTAAGATTGATGGAACTGCTCGAGGTGGTGTTGTTTTAGCTATCCGAGAAGAACTCAATATTCCTGTAAAATTGATTGGTTTTGGTGAAAAAATAGATGATATTGGAGAGTTTAACTCAGAAAACTTTATGAAAGGTCTCTTGGAAGGCTTAATCTAATCAGAAACAAAAATCCTGCAAGGTACAAACTTGCAGGAAATTTTTTTATTCTAAACGACCATCTTGACGATAGGCGATATCTGGTTGCCAAGTCCATTTGGCACCAAATTTTTCAAGTAAGTCAAAGCTGGCTTGAGGTCCCATGCTTCCAGCTTTATAGTCATGAAGTGGGGCACCATTTTCAGCCCAGAGCTCTTCGATACGATCAATCAATTTCCATGACGCACCAACTTCATCCCAGTGGCTAAAGTTAGTTGAGTTGTTATTTAAAACATCATAAATCAATTTCTCGTATGGTTCTGGAGAAGCACCAGTTGCAGTCGCATCTGTACGGTAATCAAGTGAGTTAGGAGCTAAGTTGAATTCTTCTCCTACTTGCTTTCCATTTAGGCTAAGAGAGAAGCCTTCTGTTGGTTGAATATAGATGGTCAAAATATTTGGAGCAAGTGGTTCTCCAAAGATAGAATCCATTTGTTTAAAGACGATGTTGACATGAGTTCCTTTTTCAGTCAGACGTTTACCAGTACGGAAGAAGAAAGGAACACCACGGAATCGATCGCTGTCTACAAAGAAGGCACCAGATGCAAAGGTTTCAGTTGTTGATTCTGGATTTACATTTGGTTCGCTACGATAAGAGATGTATTTCATGCCATCAATCTTACCAGAGCGGTATTGACCACGGATAAAGTGTTCTTTAAGTTCTTCATCAGTTGGATGATAGAGGTTTTTAAAGACCTTAATCTTCTCAGCACGAATTTCATCTTTTGTGAAGCTTGCTGGCTTGTCCATGGCAAGGAGAGAAAGCAGTTGTAGAGTGTGGTTCTGTACCATGTCACGGAGGGCACCAGACTCATCATAGTAGCCACCACGTTCTTCTACACCCTAAGCGCTCCGCAAAGGTAATTTGAACATTGTCGATAAAGTCCTTGTTCCAAACGTTTTTCAAAAAAATCAGGTTTGCAAAAGCGAACTGCAAAGATACTTTTGAATCATTTCCTTACCAAGATAATGGTCGATACGGAAAATTTGTTCTTCGTCAAATGTTGCTAGGAGTTCGTCATTCAACTTGCTTGCAGTTGCGTAATCTGTACCAAATGGTTTTTCAACGATTAAGCGCTCAAAACCTTTACCATCTACAATGTTTTCAGACTTGAGGTGTTTGGCAATAGTTCCAAAGAACTGAGGTGCCATAGACAAGAAGAAGAGCTTGTTGTGTTCAGCTTGGTATTTGTCATTTAGTTTAGCCTGCAATTGACGCAAAGCAATGTAGTGCTCTGTATCATTGACATCATGACTTTGATAGTAGAAGTGGCTAGCGAACTCTTGAGCCTGTTCGGTACTATCTGCCAAATCAAGGATCGATTCGACTACAACAGATTCAAAATATTCCTTGCTCCAAGGACGACGGGCAGTTCCAATGACTGCAAAGTGCTCGGAAAGATTGCCGGATTTATATAGTCTAAAAAGGGAAGGGTAGAGCTTGCGTTTAGCCAGGTCTCCACTCGCACCGAAAATTGTAACAATAACCTTAGATGACATCTAGCTACCTAATTTCTATTTTTATTCCTAGTCTTGCTAGGTATGAGGAAACCTCATTTCATAAACTTAATTCTAACATAATTTTCCGAAAAATCAAAAAATCCAATACGAGATAGAAAAAAACTGCAAGGAAATCCTTACAGTTTGCGTTTAGACGTTTAAGACCTTGTCCAAGAACTCTTTCAGACGTGGGTGTTGTGGGTTGTCAAAGATTTGATCTGGTGTTCCGTCTTCTAGGAATTCACCGTCTGCAGTAAAGATAACGCGGTTGGCAACCTGACGGGCAAATCCCATCTCATGGGTTACGATAATCATGGTCATACCTTGCTCAGCTAATTCCTTCATAACGTTTAGTACGTCTCCAACCATCTCAGGGTCAAGGGCAGAAGTTGGTTCATCAAAGAGCATGATGTCTGGATTCATTGCTAGTCCACGAGCGATGGCCACACGTTGTTTTTGTCCCCCTGATAGGCTATCTGGGTTGGCATTAGCTTTATCTGCTAGACCAACCTTGTCAAGCAGCTCCATTCCCAATTTCTCAGCTTCTTCCTTAGTCATCAACTTGTGCTCAATAGGAGCAAAGGTAATGTTGTCCAATACAGACATGTGTGGGAAGAGGTTGAAGTGTTGGAAAACCATTCCAATATTTTCACGGACGTGGTCAACGTTGGTAGTTTTTTCAGTTAAGTCATAACCGTTCACAGTGATGTGACCACTCGTAACTTCTTCTAAAAGATTAAGGCTACGGAGGAAAGTTGACTTACCAGAACCTGAAGGACCAATGATACAAACAACATCTCCTTCATAGAACTTAGTCGTGATTCCTTTTAAAACCTCATTTTTTCCATAGTGCTTGTGTAAATCATTTACATCAATTTTTAGTTTTGCCATTAACGAATCCTCTTTTCTAAGCGTTTCGCTAGTCTAGTCAAAAGTGTGATAATTACAAGATAGAAGATAGCAAGGATTGCATACATCTTGAAACTTTGGTAGTTACGGGCGATGATAATCTTACCAGTTTGGAAGAGTTCCACCAAACCGATAGCAGATACGATGGTTGTATCTTTAAGAGCGATAACGAATTGGTTAACAAAGTTTGGCAACATCAATTTAGTTGCTTGTGGCAAGATAATCTTACGCATGGTTTTTCCATAAGAGATACCCAAGCTTCGGCTGGCTTCCATTTGGCCAACTGGAACGGCCTGAATACCACCACGAACGATTTCAGCGATATAAGCAGCCGCATTGAGTGAGAGGGCAATAGTACCAGCTACAAAGTCGTTAATTGGACTTTGTTGGCCTGTGATAGACTCGATGAAGTTTGGAATTCCCCAGAAGATGAAGGCTGCAAGAATCATCAATGGAATACCACGGATAACGTCAACGAAAATCTCAGAAATCACACGAAGAGATTTGTAGGGGCTGACACTGAACATACCGAAGATAATCCCGATAACAATGGCAATAGCAAATGAGATAAGAGCTAGAGCAAGAGTGATACCAAGCCCACTAAGGAGTTGTTTGTAGTTGTTTTGAAGCAAGCCCCAGATAGTTGTCTCATCAACAGTGCTTGTTGAAGTAGATGAAGATTCGCTAGCTAGGTATTTATCAAGAATCTTTTGGAATTCTCCGTTTGCTTTAAGGTTTGCAAGTCCGTTATTGAACATTTCAATCAATTCTGGATTTGCTCCTTTTTTTAACAGCAAAGGCTGTTTCACCGATTGGAGTTCCAGCGATTGGAGTTTTTCAATTTTTTTGACCTTGGCTGATAGAATATTTGAGAACAGGCTCATCATCCATAACCGCATCGATGGCACCAGTATTTAAACTGTCATACATTGAAGAACCATCAGCGAAGGTTTTGATTTTGTAACCGTATTTGCTTTGATTTTCTGTTAGGAAGGTTTGAGAAGCAGTTCCGTTTTTAACACCAACTGTCTTCCCTTTCAAATCTTCATAAGAAGCAATGGTGCTTGATTCTTTGACACCAAGGATAGTATTAGCAGTGTAGTATGATTCTGAGAAGTCAAAAGTTGCCTTACGAGCATCTGTGACAGACATACCAGCAATGATACCATCTGCTTGACCAGCTTGGACAGCACTGATAGCTGCATCGAAACATGGATTGGTAATTTCAATTTCAAAACCTTGATCTTTAGCGATTGCCTTAATCAATTCCATATCAATACCAGTAAATTGGTTGCTTGAATTTTGGAAAACAAAAGGTGCAAAAGAAGAATCACTTGCAATGATGTATTTGGCTTTAACAGGAGTTGCTTTTAGACCAGTTGCAGTCGTTGTAGTTGGCACTGCTGAAGAAGATGATGCAGTCCATTTCTTGATGATTTTATCAAGACTACCATCTTTTTTCATTTCAGCCAAGGCCTGGTTAAATTCAGTAACTAGGTGCTCATATTTGCTTCCTTTTTTCACACCGAAAGCAAAGCTACCTACAGCTTCACCCATCCATTTCAATATGGAGGTCTTGACCTTGGTTAATGGCATATTCGATAACAGGTTTATCATCCATCATAGCATCGATGGCACCAGCACTCAAGCTGTTGTTCATCAAATCACCAGTGTCAAATGTTTTAATGCTAAAGCCGTATTTATCCTTAATACTTTCAAGGAAACGTTGAGCGGCAGTTCCGTTTTTAACACCAACAGTTTTTACCTTTTAATTGGTCATACTGACTAATCTTGTGTGACTTTGTAGTTGCAATGACAACTTTTGTATCATAGTAAGTATCAGACATGGTGAAAACTTTTTCACGTTCTGCAGTTTTGGTCATTCCTGCCATGATAGCGTCAGCTTGACCAGCTTGAACCGCATTGACCGCTGCGTCAAATCCAGGATAGGACATCTGAATGTTCCATCCTTTAATCTCAGCGACTTTGTTGATAATGTCAACATCAATTCCTTTATAAGTTTGATCTGAATCTTTAAACTCAAAAGGTGCATAGGCGGTATCAGACACAATCTTAATCGTTTCAGCTTTCGCAATACCTAATGAGAAAATTGGGAATAAAATTAGCAAAAATGCTAGAAATTTTTTCTTCATTTTTAGTCTCCTTTTCCGAATATTTTCCCATTATATCAGAAAAAAAGTAAAAAAAGGCAAATTTTTATATTTTTTTGTGTCAGAAAATATAACATTGTATTTTTCCTTTTTTCTTTCTTGAATTGCTACTATAAAAGTGCTATAATAATAGTATATATATGAAGAAAAAGAGGACAGGGAATATGAAGAACAAAAGAATATTTAAAGACTTCCAAGCTTCAAAATGAGTTTAAAACATTTACACAAGCCCCTTGTTAGCCTTTGTTTTTGTCTTCATAGGAGAGTTTGTGGCTTATACTCTGTATGGTATTAGTTTGTTAGCTCTCATCGGACTTGCTAGAAATTTTGGAGAGGCTGGTCAAAATCTTGCAACCTACTTGCAGACCTTGCAGCAGAGCTTGACGAATAAAACAAGTGATTTTCATTTAATTTTAGAATTGCTGGCCTTTGGTTTTATTCTCAACACTGTGTTCAGATGGACTAGAAAAGTTGAGAAAAGACCTATTCGAACTTTAGGATTTTATAGAGAGAATTTCCTCAGCAATCTTCTTAAAGGATTTGGTCTAGGCCTGGCACTTTTTCTTCTGACCTTGTTAGGTTTAGTGGCCTTAGGGCAATATCGTTTTGAGTCTATTCACTTGAATCCTTATTCGCTTGCCTTTGTCGTCTTTACTATCCCATTTTGGATTTTACAGGGGACAGCAGAAGAAGTGGTGTCCCGTGCTTGGCTCCTTCCTCAATTGGCCTCAAGGACCAATCTAAAACTTGCTGTTCTTATATCTAGCCTGTTCTTTACCCTGCTTCATATGGGCAATTCTGGTCTAACACCACTATCTCTAGTAAATCTCTTTTTATTCGGAGTTGCCATGGCTCTTTACCTTCTCAAAACTGATACTGTTTGGGGTGTTGCAGGTATTCATGGCGCCTGGAATTTTGCTCAGGGAAATCTCTTTGGGATTTTAGTTAGTGGTCAGCAGTCAGGAACGTCTCTGATGACCTTTTTACCACAAGGTAATCAAGATTGGCTATCAGGTGGTTCTTTTGGCATAGAAGGTTCTATCATGACAAGTCTAGTCTTGTTACTACTGATTGTCTATCTCGCCTATCAATTAAAGAAAGAAAATGAAAGGATGTGACTTCGGTCCGTCCTTTTCTTCGTGAAAATGCTACAAGTATGCTAAAATAGGAATAGCACATGGAGAGAGGATTCTTATGATTAATCGCATTACAGATAATCAATTTAAACTAGTATCAAAATATCAACCATCAGGAGACCAACCACAAGCTATCGAGCAGTTGGTAGATAATATCGAGGGTGGAGAAAAAAAGCTCAGATTCTGATGGGGGGCGACTGGAACAGGGAAGACCTATACCATGAGTCAGGTCATTTCAAAGTCAATAAACCAACTCTGGTCATTGCCCACAATAAAACTCTAGCAGGACAGCTCTATGGGGAGTTTAAGGAATTTTTCCCTGAAAATGCAGTTGAGTACTTTGTGTCCTACTATGATTATTACCAGCCAGAAGCCTATGTCCCTTCTAGTGATACCTATATTGAGAAAGGACAGCTCTGTCAATGACGAAATTGACAAGCTCCGTCACTCAGCGACTTCGGCCCTTCTGGAGCGTAATGATGTCATTGTCGTTGCCTCAGTCTCTTGTATCTATGGTTTAGGGTTCGCCCAAGGAATACGCTGATAGTGTCGTTAGTCTGCGTCCAGGTCTTGAAATTTCTCGTGATAAACTCTTGAATGACTTGGTCGATATCCAGTTTGAACGCAATGATATTGATTTCCAACGGGGGAGATTTCGTGTGCGTGGAGATGTGGTAGAAATTTTCCCAGCATCTCGTGACGAGCATGCCTTTCGAGTAGAGTTCTTTGGAGACGAAATTGACCGTATCCGTGAAGTGGAGGCTCTGACAGGTCAAGTGTTGGGAGAAGTGGATCATTTGGCGATTTTCCCTGCCACTCACTTTGTGACCAATGACGATCACATGGAAGTTGCTATTGCTAAAGATTCAAGCAGAATTAGAAGAGCAGTTAGCTATCTTTGAGAAGGAAGGCAAACTGCTTGAAGCTCAGCGCTTGAAACAACGGACAGAGTACGATATCGAAATGCTGCGTGAGATGGGCTATACCAACGGTGTTGAAAACTACTCACGTCACATGGATGGACGGAGCGAAGGTGAGCCTCCTTATACGCTTCTTGACTTTTTCCCAGATGATTTCTTGATTATGATTGACGAGAGTCACATGACCATGGGACAAATCAAGGGCATGTACAATGGAGACCGTTCGCGTAAAGAAATGCTGGTTAATTATGGTTTCCGTTTGCCGTCTGCTCTGGACAATCGTCCTCTCCGTCGGGAGGAGTTTGAGAGCCATGTCCATCAGATTGTTTACGTTTCAGCGACACCCGGTGACTATGAAAATGAACAGACTGAGACAGTGATTGAGCAAATTATTCGTCCGACAGGGACTCTTTGGATCCTGAGGTGGAAGTCCGTCCGACAATGGGACAGATTGATGACCTCTTAGGTGAAATCAATGCCCGTGTTGAAAAGAACGAACGAACTTTTATCACAACTTTGACCAAGAAAATGGCCGAGGACTTGACTGACTACTTTAAAGAAATGGGTATCAAGGTCAAGTACATGCACTCGGATATCAAAACCTTGGAGCGGACAGAGATTATCCGTGACCTGCGCTTGGGTGTCTTTGATGTCTTGGTCGGAATCAACCTGCTTCGTGAAGGGATTGATGTTCCAGAGGTTAGCTTAGTTGCGATACTTGATGCTGACAAGGAAGGTTTCCTACGCAACGAGCGTGGCCTTATCCAGACTATTGGACGTGCTGCCCGTAATAGCGAAGGGCATGTGATTATGTATGCTGACACCGTTACCCAGTCCATGCAGCGTGCCATTGATGAAACGGCCCGTCGTCGCAAAATTCAGATGGCTTATAATGAAGAGCATGGTATCGTGCCTCAGACAATCAAGAAAGAAATCCGTGATTTGATTGCTGTGACCAAGGCAGTTGCCAAGGAAGAGGACAAGGAAGTCGATATCAATAGCCTTAACAAACAAGAGCGCAAAGAACTCGTCAAGAAACTGGAAAAACAAATGCAAGAAGCAGTAGAAGTGCTTGACTTTGAACTTGCTGCCCAGATTCGTGATATGATGCTGGAAGTCAAGGCGTTGGATTAAGGAGAAGAAAATAAATGCCGATTATTATCAAATCAATGGAAACTCCTGAAGAGATAGAAGGTAAATCTTCGTTCACTGGCAAACGTGGAGAGAGGCTTATGATGACCTTTACCTACAGAATTTCAGGAGACGATGACATTAGAAAAGATGTCGATTCTTTAGTCAAAAATATCCAGAAAAATACATTGATCGCGATGGATGGCATGAAAGTAGTTGGTTTTATCAGTATGGAAATTTTCGTGATGAGACTATTCAAGCTGGTGAAATTATTGCTTTTATATGTTTTAAAAAGACTATTACGGAAAAGGAATCGCACAAAAGTTAATGAAAGCAGCTTTGACAGCTCTTGATTATTTTTTTCTGAAATTTTCTTATGGGTATTGAAAGATAATAAGCGATCCATTGCTTTCTATCAAAAATGGGTTATACTTTTTGATGGCGAAGAAAAAATACTTGACCTTGGAAAGCCTATTAAGGAAAAACGGATGGTATTCTATTCTAAATAATTTTAAAAAGTAGAAGCTAATGGCTCTGGTACCAAGTCTGAAAATTTAATAACTTAGAAAGCGAGTAAATTTATGTCCCGTTCCCAATTAACGATTTTAACAAATATTTGTCTGATTGAAGATCTTGAAACCCAGCGCGTGGTTATGCAGTATCGCTCTCCTGAAAACGTATCGCTGGTCTGGTTATGCCTTTCCTGGAGGTCATGTAGAAAATGGCGAAGCTTTCGCAGAGTCTGTCATTCGTGAAATCTATGAAGAAACAGGATTGACTATCCAAAATCCTCAACTTGTCGGTATTAAAAATTGGCCTATGGATACAGATGGGCGCTATATTGTCATTTGTTATAAGGCGACTGAGTTTTCTGGTACCCTTCGCTCTTCAGATGAAGGCGAAGTTTCTTGAGTGCAAAAAGACCAGATTCCAAACTTGGATCTGGCCTATGATATGTTACCCTTGATGGAAATGATGGAAGCTCCTGACAAATCAGAGTTTTTCTACCCTCGCTGTACAGAAGACGATTGGGAAAAGAAAATTTTTTAGTTCTATGATTAGTTGATATGTGTTATCCTTTAAAGGAAGGTACTGAATATAGGCTAAGTATGGGTGAAGTAAGCCAACTGATTATTTCTAAAATTCTTATTATTCTTTTCTATCTATATTTTTGAACAATCTCCACCTTCAATTCTGAAATCAGAGATTGTTTTTTTATGGTATAATCTTAAAATATGAAAGGAAGTACTAGAAAATGGATGATAAAGTAATTGAACAATATAAAAAGTCATGATAATCTTGATATTAGAGTAGAATTACATAAGAAAGTATTCAAAAATAAATTAGGATTTAATAATTGGATATTTTCTAACTACCAAATCACTGATGAAGTAAAGGTTCTAGAATTGGGATGTGGTACAGGAGAACTTTGGAAAAAGTAATAGTGATTCTATAGATAAAAATGAAGCAGTTGGTTATTACAGATTTTTTTCTAAAGATATGGTAGAACAACGAGGTCAGTGATTGGAAATAGAGACAATGTCAACTATGAAATAATGGATATTCAAAAGATTTCTTTTGAGAATGAAACATTTGATATTGTTATTGCTAATATGCTTCTACATCATGTAAATGATATTCATAAAGCGCTCTCTGAGGTGAATAGAGTCTTAAAAACAGGTGGAATTTTTTTACTGTGCTACATTTGGTGAAAAATGGAGTTGTAGATTATTTGGCGAGCTTATTTAAAGATGAGGTTAATCAAGATTTGGAAAATAAAACATTTACTTTACAAAAATGGCACAAGGTACCTGAGTAAGCATTTTAACTCTGTCGATACATTACTCTATGATGATGAGTTACAGGTAACTAGTATAGATGACCTAGTTAAATACATCCAATCCTTTAAAGGAATTTCAGAAATAGGTTCGCTAGAAGAAAAAGTCATTCGTAAAAGATTAGAAGTGCATTTTTATAAAGGTGAGTTAATTATTCCTAAAGAATATGGTATGTTTATTGCTCGAAAGTAAAATTAAGGAGAAGCTTTTCAATAAAAAATCAAGCGGATAGTCTTTAGAGCATGCTCCAGCTGGTTCTATATAAAAGTCTCAACTTTTTGGATTTGAAGAAGTTTCTTGGGTGCAAAAAGACCAGATTCCAAACTTGGATCTGGCCTATGATATGTTACCTTTGATGGAAATGATGGAAACACCTGATAAGTCGGAATTTTTCTACCGTCATCGTACAGAAGATGGCTGGGTCAAGAAAATTTTCTAGTCTTTTACTAAGTAACCAAGTTGATCCAAGGCCTCCTCGATATAGTGGAGGTCTTGTTGTGTTTCGGCTTCGACTAGGTGGTAATGGATGCCATCTGTCAATTCAGATAGAGGTCTAAAGTCAGAATGCTCGACTTGTTCTAGAAAAATGTTGAACGTCTCTGCGACAAGACAGTTTAAGCAAGGTTTCAATTTCTCCATAAACGGGATGGTCAATCAAGGTATTCTGGACACACCCTCCATTATCGACGATAGCAAGGAGTTCCTGACCGATTTCTTCAACTTCATGTTTCACTTTGAAAAGTTTATGGACATAAGGATTGGTATCGATTTGCTTATAGATGTAGCCACGATTGGTGGATAGGATAGGAGCGCCATCGGCTCTCAAAATTGCAATGTCCTGTACAATTACCTGACGTGTGACATGAAAATGTTCCGCCAAACTTTGGCCATTGAGGGCTTTAGGGGCTTCTTTCAAGAGTTGGAGCAGGGCTTGTTTGCGATCTTTTGTCATAGCTTTTCCTTTTAGCGGCGTTTTCGAAGCACTTTATAGACAGCTAGTGCTAATGTATAGTCTACCATACTATGGATAATTGTGCCAAATCCAACTAGCACAAATAGAACATAAAACATATTTTCTACATTGGCACCGGAAGTGGCGTAAAAAACGACACAGGCTAATACTTCAGCAAGGGCATGGATAAGCGCTAAAACAAAGTTGAAAATCCAGGAAGATTTTGGTTTATCAAGAGTATCGGGGAATTTCTGTAGGTAAAGAGCTCCTAGAGTGCCAAAAAAGATATGGGAAAAAGCTCGAAAAACGATCACCATGGGATAGCCAGCCATCAAAAATCCAAAACTAGAGGCTAGGATGACAAAAACTGCCATCAAGGGCGACAAGAACATGGCAATAAAAATAGCGATGTGACTTCCCAAAGTGTAAGAAGCAGGTGGAATGACAATCTTAAAAGGCATTACAATCGGAATCAAAATTGCAATAGCCGTTAAGAGGGCAGTCATTGTCATAAATTGTGTCTTTTTCCGTGTATTCATAAGAATCTCCTTTTAATTGTATATACACTAGTATAGTACAATAAACAAGACAATAAAAGCAGGATTTAGTTAGATTTATAGGACCTTTAAGTTAAATATTGGTAAGATTTCACTAAAAAGAAACTACTAAACAGAAATCCCACCTTCAAATGAAAGCGGAGATTGTTTTATTTCTTCAAACAATACGTAATAACTTCC
>BNJU01003363.1_pt1 | contig 28067 bp, 37 predicted proteins | sample 8539281 | NCBI WGS metagenome assembly BNJU01 (sample SAMD00202456, study PRJDB9452) | human saliva metagenome | isolation source: human saliva | place: Japan
ATGTATCTCTGTTAAATTATTAATTCGCATCTATCTCTACGGTATTCTTCTGTAACCATTGTGCCAATTCTACATTGGTCATATTACCTGAGGCAACATCGATGATCGTGTTTTTCTACGTCTTGTTGTGTTGCCGTAATATCGAATCCATTGATAATTAAATACACATACATGCTATGCAGTGCTGTTCGTTTGTTTCCATCTAGTAAAAAGGATGATTGTTGGCGATGCCGTAACATAATTGTGCTGCTTTATCGTAGAGGGATGGGGTATGAGATTATTCCCCATAAAGGTTTGGAAGGGCGTATTGACGGCTGACGCTAATAGGTTTTTCATCGCGTACACCTGATGAAAGGTACAAATGCATTTTTCTAATTGATATGAAGTTCATAGATATCTTGCAAGGTGAATTGAATGTTAGGGTGTATTCATTTGTTCTCAATGCTTTATAGAGTTTATAATTTCGTTTAGTACTTGCTGGGAAATGTCTACAATACGCATTTCGTTCTTTATTAGCACTTGTCGTGATAGCGTCTTGGAGTGTACTGAAATCAGTATGTGGTGAAGAATGTTGTGCCATAGTTTGATCTCCTTTGATATATTTTGACTTTCATTTCTATTATATAGGTAATAAATCAATAGAAACAATAAATTTCTAATAAAACAAGCGAAAAATAAAATAGAAAACCTCTTATAAACCTAGTATTTATCTGCACTTTCACTAATAAAAATATATTTACCCAAATAAAGTCAAAATAAGTCAAAGATACACTTGACTTATTGACTTTACATAGGATTATTATAATGACATAGGTTAATAAAACATAGTAATTATAGTATTAGTCAAATGAGTTAAAATGTAGTGATACATAGAGTGAGGTAATATATATGAACAATAATTTCAATAACTTTTGGTAATGAATTTTGCTAGCATGAATGATTTGTTTAATCAATTGATGGGGAACATGGGTGGTTATTCTACAGAGAACCGTAGATATCAAATTAATGGTCGTGAAGTAACTCTGAGGAGTTTTGCTTATATCGTCAACACTGGTACGCTTGCCATCTAACGAAGAAATACAAGCTGCTCAAGCTGCAAAACAAGGTAAAATTAAACAAGATGGTATCCTTGCTCGTTTTGAGGTACTAACTTGACTGACCAAGCTCGTGACAGCAAACTCGATCCTGTAATTGGTCGTAATAAAGAAATTCAAGAAACAGCAGAAATCTTAGCACGTCGTACACAATCCAGTACTCGTAGGTGATGCTGGTGTAGGTAAACTGCTGTAGTAGAGGCGGCACAAGCCATTGTAAATGGCGATGTACCAGCTGCTATTAGAAATAAAGAAATCATCTCCATCGATATCTCTGGCTTGAGAAGCGGGTACCAATATCGTGGTTCTTTTCGAAAGAAAACATTCAAAACCTTATTAAAGAGGTAAAAGCCGCTGGCAATATCATCTTGTATCTTCTTCGACGAAATCCACCAAATCTTAGGTGCTGGTTCCACTGGTGACGGTCAAGGCTCAAAGGTTTAGCAGATATCATAAAACCAGCTCTTTCTCGTGGTGAATTATCCGTAATCGGTGCTACAACACAAGATGAATACCGCAGCCAATTATGAAAAACGCTGCTTTGGCTCGTCGTTTCATGCAGTAGAAAGTAAACGCACCATCTGCAGAAGATACTTTCAAAATCTTGCAAGGTATTCGTCCATTATACGAAGCGCATCATAACATTGAATTACCTGATGCTGTTGAAAGCAGCGGTAGATTAATTCGTTACAATACAGTCCTCAACGCAGTTTGCAGATAAAAGCAATCGACTTGATCGACGTAACTGCAGCGCACCCAGCATCCCAACATCCTGCAACTGATATTCGACATTAGAAGCAGATATTGCAGATGCTAAGCAAAAACAAGAGAATATGCTCAAAAAGAGATTATGAATCCGCTATCAACGAAAAATGCGTATTCAAAATTACAAGCAGAGCTTGATAATCATCAGAAAATCAAGGTAGTAGCTCAAGTGAATGACGAGCAGAAGCTGTTGAAAGAATGACAGGTATCCCTGTATCTCAAATGGGCGCGTCTGATATTGAACGCTTGAAAGACATGAAATCTCGTTTGGAAGCAAATGTTATCGGTCAAGATAGAGCTGTAGAGGCTGTATCTCGCGCTATCCGCCGTAACCGCGCGGGCTTTTGCGAAAGGCAACCGTCAATTGGTAGCTTCTTGTTCGTAGGTCCTACTGGTGTAGGCAAAACTGAATTGGCTAAACAATTAGCTATCTGATATGTTCGGTAATAAAGATGCTATCATCCGCCTCGACATGTCCGAGTACAGTGACCGCACAGCTGTGATCCAAATTGATTGGTGCTACAGCAGGTTATATAGGCTACGAAGATAACTCAAACACATTGACTGAACGCGTTCGTCGTAATCCATATTCCATCGTTCTTTTCGATGAAATCGAAAAAGCAGACCCTCAAGTTATTACATTGCTTGTACAAGTATTGGATGACGGTCGCTTAACAGATGGTCAAAGGTAATACAGTAAACTTCAAAACACGAGTTATCATCGCTACATCTAATGCAGGCTTTGGTTTTGGTGCTGATGATCGAGATGAAAATAAAACTGACATCATGGAACGTATTGCACCATACTTCCGTCCAGAATTTTTGAACCGCTTCAACGGTGTTATTGAATTCAATCACTTAAGTAAAGATGATTTGAAGAAAATCGTAGACTTGATGTTGAACCAAGTAAATAAAACATTAGCTAAAAAAGGTATCACCTTAGATGTTACGATGATGCTAAAGCTTTATTGATGGAACAAGGTTACGATAAAGCACATGGGCGCTCGTCCATTACGTCGTGTTATTGAAACTGAAATTCGCGATAATGCAACGGATTTCTACTTAGACCACATCGATGTAAAACACGCATAGCAGATGTGAAAGATGGTCATATTGTGATCGAGCGACAAGGATGCTGCTAACATATCCGATGCTAAATCCGATGATGATACATCTGCAGATGACAGCAAACAAGCTGATGATGCTGCATCCAAGGACAATAAATAATCGGTAGGCTATTGACCCTTTCATTGAATCCTTACAACTCTCCATATGCACATATATAACAATAGCCTATTGATGGTGAAAGCACTCGACATTGTGTCGAGTGCTACTGTGTTGGCATTTTATAGTTTATCGTATACCGATAAATGTGGGAAAAATTACATTTGCATAGATATTTATATAAGTTGGATTATGTATACATGAATACATGCTAAGAATTTTTGTATACATGAAAATTACTTGAATTATGAACCTCATAATTTGTATAATCTTGCTATAAGCTATATTCTATAAATTAAAAAAAGAAAGATGAGTATCTATATGAGTTCCATGAGATATACATTTGAGTTCAATAGGGAAATACTCGCATTGAATGAACTGTGATAGAAAATGAATAAGCAAGAATATAGACATCTGAGAGGTATAGAATATGAAACAATACATAGATTTAAATAGCGATTTAGGGTGAAAGCTTTGGCAATTATACATTGGGCATGGATAGTGAGGTGTTAAATCACGTCACTGAGTGCCAATGTGGCTTGTGGTTGGCATGCAGGGGATCACTCTCATCATGGAGGCTACCGTTAAGATGTGCAAGGAGAAGGGCGTAGCCGTAGGGGCCCATCAGGATATCCTGATTTAATGGGATTTGGGCGCCGCAAGATGGCGGTGAGTCCTGATGAGGCACGGGTTTATATGATCTACCAACTCGGTGCGTTGCAGGCTTTTGTAATCAGTACGATGTAGGGAGTTACAGCATATGAAATTACATGGTGCTTTTTTTATAACATGGCGTGTGTAACGCGGAACTAGCTGATGCCGTATTAGATGGTTTTACAAGCGGTAAAATCCCAATGTTCGAGCTATGGTGCTCAGTGGTAGTTATATAGCCAAAGAGGCCGAGCGACGGAGTATCCCTGTAATCGAAAGAGGTCTTTGCAGACCGCGGTTATACAGAAAGGCACCTTGGTGCCTCGTTCGGAAGAGGGCTTTCATAAAAGACCCGCAAGAGGCATTGGAACGTGTGCTCATGATGGTCAAAGAGGCAAGAGTTGTAACGAATACGGGCAAAACCATCGACATTGTAGCTGATTCCGTATGCGTCCATGGCGATAATCCGAAAGCGATAGCTTTCACAAACTATATCATGAAGGGCTCGTTAAGGCGGGTGTCATTGTAGCAAAATTTTTCCAGAATCGATAGTTCAACATAGATGGTTCTAGAATGGATAGTTCTAGTAGCGGTATAAGGAGTTAGTATGAAACCAATTACAGGTAAAGCAGGTTTGTCGGTCCTCTTAGGGGCAGCGTTTTTGATGGCCACGTCATCCATCGGGCCAGGATTTATATTACAAACGGCGGCGTTTACAGGTGAGCTGAAGGCGGATTTCGCGTTCGCTATCGTGGTATCCGTTATTTTCTCCATCATTGCACAGCTCAATGTGTGGACCATTATCAGCGTATCTAAAAATGCGGGGCCAAGATATTGCGAATAAGGTATTGCCAGGGCTTGGTTATGTAGTAGCATTCTTGATCTCCCTTGAGGGTCTTGCGTTTAACATCGGCAATATTGGCGGTGCATCCATAGGGCCTTAACATCGTATTCGGTATCGATACGACGACGGCGGCGGCCATCAGTGGTATTTTGGGTATTTTATTATTTGCGTCTCTAAAATGGGCGGTGTCCTCGATAATACAGCGAAGGTTTTAGGTACAGTAATGCTAGCCCTCATCGGCTATGTAGCGTTTTCTACAAACCCTCCTGTAGCAGAGGCTGTAACGCATGCCATCGTGCCAACACATTACAGCTAGCTAGCTACGATTACCCATATCGGCGGTACCGTAGGTGGGTACATTACATTCTCCGGCGGCCATCGGCTAGATTGATGCGGGCATTACAGGTCGCGAACATTTAAAGGATGTGCGTCGTGCTGCCTTCATGGGCATGTCTGTAGACGCCATCGTTCGTATATTGCTCTTCTTGGCCGTACTTGGTGTCGTATCTATGGGCTTTACATTAGATCCAAAGAATCCAGCAGGGTCTGCGTTCTTACTCGGTGCTGGTGAAATAGGTCATAAGCTATTCGGTATCGTATTTTTCTGTGCAGCGTTGACATCTGTTGTAGGCGCTGCCTATACATCCGTATCCTTCATCAAAAACCTTGTTCAGGTGGTGGAACGGTATGAAAAATTGACCATCATGGCATTCATCTTTGTGTCCACATGCATTCTTATCTTTATCGGTAAACCGGCTACACTATTAATTGTGGCGGGCTCTGTGAATGGTTTGATCTTACCTGTTACATTAGCTGTTATGCTCTTGGCAACGCGTAAGACGAATATCGTAGGGGACTATAAGCACAATCCGATTTTATTCTACACCGGCTGGATTGTCGTGCTTGTGACCGCTTATATCGGTGTTACATCCTTGCAAGGTATTGCTAAATTATTAGGTTAGGGGGACATCATGCATCCCACAATTTCACCTGTTGGAGATAGTGCTATCTCTATCGAATTCGGTCAAGTTATTGACCCAAAGATTAATCAGCGTATCCGTCAGACTGTGGCGAGTATTGAAAGCCTCCATTTAGAGGGATTATTGAGATGGTGCCTACCTATTGTGCGCTTCTCATTCAGTATGATGCGCTGCGCTACACCTATGCTGAACTGTGCCGCATTCTTGAACCTATCTGTACGCAGCCTATCCAATCTGATGAAAGTGAACTAGTGACGGTCATAGAAATACCGACCGTCTATGGTGGTGAATTTGGCCCAGACCTTGGATTTGTAGCATCTCATAATCATCTTACAGAGGCCGACGTGGTGAGCATTCATAGCGGTACGGATTACCTCGTGTACATGATGGGCTTTATCCCCGGTTTTACCTATTTAGGTGGCATGGATCCGCGCATCGCTACGCCTCGCTTGTCCTCACCTCGCACGCATATTCCGGCAGGAGCCGTAGGCATCGCGGGTGAGCAGACCGGCACCTATCCATCGGATTCCCCTGGAGGATGGCAAATCATAGGACGTACACCGGTATCCATGTACGATGAGTCGCGAGAACAGGCGGCCCTTCTCAAGGCGGGCGATTATGTGCGCTATGTTCCTATTGATGAAAGTGCGTTCCACTGTATTAAGAAATTGGGCTCTTCCTTTAAGCCCGTTGTACATCATGTAAAGGTAGGTGACCTCCGTGGCGGTAAGTGAATATAAGAATGCGTCCTTTGAGGTGGTTGCACCCTAGGTATGATGACCACCGTACAAGACGGAGGGCGCGTAGGCTTTCAACAATATGGTATGCCCGTGGCTGGCCCCATGGATGGTGAAAGCTATTCTATCGGACAAGCCCTTGTAGGAAATACGACACCAGTAGGTGCTTTGGAGTGTACCGTACTCAGCCCTACGCTCAAGGTGAAAGGTACGTGTATTGTTGCTTTCACAGGCGCCGACATGAGACCTACCATTAATAATGTTGAGGTGCCGCGGTACATTCCCTTTGTCTGTCATGACGGCGATGTAATCTCTGGCAGCTTTAGCCAATGTGGGGTGCGCATGTATATTTCCTTCGCCGGAGGTATTGATGTGCCCGAAATCAACGGCAGCGTGGCGACACATACAAAGGCGAATATTGGTGGATTTGAGGGACGTCCCTTAGCGGCGGGCGATGAAGTGCGTTTAAAGGACTGCACGCGTGATACTATCATCTGCGACTATACTAGAGAATCAAATCATTTATTTAATACGGTTCTATTTAATCGGGGCGGTCGTGAATGCCATGAACCGCTGCGCGTTGTACTGGGCTCGCAAGCTAAGTACTTTACAGAAACGGGTATTCGTAATTTTCGCAGTGAACTCTATACATTAACCATTCAATGCGACCGCATGGGATTTAGGTTAGATGGAGCCCCTGTTGAACACATCGACGGCGCCGATATCATCTCCGATGGCGCTGTATTTGGATCGATTCAAGTTCCATCTGATGGCAATCCAATTATCCTCATGGCGGATCGACAAACGACGGGGGGCTATACGAAAATCGGTACCGTTATTACCGCTGATTTGCCTAGATTGAGCCAATTGCCTATTGGGGATGGAATTACCTTTGATATTGTATCTGTGGAAGAGGCACAAGAGATGTATAGGGCATATATGCAAAATTTGCATAGCAAAATTAACTTAGCTTCTGCACAAAGTACATTTGTATTCTCTGTAAAATATAACGCTTGATTAGCAAGTATGCATTGATGATGTCATACTCGCTATGTATATATTATTGCTGTATTTGTATATTTTAATGAATGAATATGTATATAATGAAAGACACTACTCTGATTGAGTAGTGTCTTTTTATAGAAAGTTATCTAATTAATAAAAAGTATTATCTTAAAAATAAAATGAATTAGTCATATCACACTTAAATATAAAAATATAGTTGAATATATAAATATGAGATGAAAAAAATACGCGTATTAAAAATTAAAATGATATTTATTTAGATTGTATTGTCTTATAGCTTATATGAATAAATAGTTATAAATATTTATTCAAAAAGATATAATATACAACTAATAAAATGAAAAAAAGTATTGATTTTATCTGTTTTTATGGCGGATTGAAAAGGTGGAGAATTTTTAATTAAATATTCTGAAAGTATGATGTATTTTATTGTTAGATACTAGTGAAAATATGATAAAATTATGAAATGAGATTTAAAAATATAATGCGTATATTTTTATAACATTGTGAAAAATTCAAATATTAGAAATTGATTTGTATACTATATGGTTATGAGAGATAGTTAGTAGAAAAAGGAACGAGAATGAATAAGATTTTTTTAAAAGTAATTTGGTCTAAGTCAAAACAGTGCTACGTTGTAGTATCTGAAATTGCAAAGAGAACAAAACAGGTAAAAGAAAATAGTAGTAGCTGGTATTTTAGCTGCTTTGGTAATGCAAGCTGGCGTAGTAACTGTTGACGCTGACGGAGATAGACCTACTGGTACGATTGAAGGTGGTAGGATGGGTCAAGGAGGCTTTAACTAATGGTCTTGCCATCGGTAATGATGCAGTATCTGGCAGTCATCAATCTATTGCTATCGGTTACAAAGCAGTAGCTAATTCACAATATGCTGATCCAGCTCAACCAGCTGTAGCTATTGGTGCTGGTGCTCATGCGACTGGCAGAGGTGGTGTATCACTTAGGCTAATCGCGAATTCTAGTGTTCGTGGTACTGCTATTGGTAGTGCTACTAATGCGACTGGTTTGAGTGCTTTCGCGGGTGGTACATATGCACAAGCAACTAATGCTGGCGATGTTGCTATTGGTGGCGCATCATCCGATCGATTTAATAATTATGCTGTTGCTTCTGGTGGATATAGCGTAGCTATTGGTACTGCTGCTAAGGCAGATGGGAGTGCAGGTGTAAGTATTGGTTATAAGACAAATGCTAAAACATCTAATTCTCTAGCTGTTGGTTCTGAATCTCAAGCTACTGGTGAAGGTGCGGTAGCAGTAGGTAGAAAGAATACATCTACTGGTGCATCTTCAGCCGTTTTGGGAGTTTTATCTACTGCTAATGCTACATCTGCTACAGCAGTAGGTATGGAGACTACTGCTAAGGGGAAAAACTCCCTTGCAGTAGGTCATAAAGTCTTCTGCATCTGGTAAAAATGGCGTAGCTGTTGGTACGAACTTTACAACTTCTGATCGAGGAGGCGTTGCAGTAGGTAATGCTGCAAAAATCTACAAGTACCAATGCTACGGCTGTTGGTATGGATGTAACTGCTGCTGCTCTCCAATTCTGTAGCGTTAGGTGGTAGTGCCACAGCAAATAGTGATGGTGCTATAGCTATTGGTTCTCATGGGTCTAGACAAACAACTGCTACAGGTAATAGAGCTCTTGCTATCGGTACTGCTGCTACGGCTAATGAGCTTGGATAATATTGCTATTGGTACTAGTGCTAGTACATCCTCTCAGTACTCAACTGCTGTGGTAATGGTGCGACGCAACTGCTATTAGAGCAGCTGCCTTTGGTGCTAACTCTACGGCTAGTGTAGAAGGGGCGTTGCCTTGGGCGTTGGATCTGCAGCGAATCGTGCTGGTGGCATTGCGAATAAGGGCTATAATCCAAACGACAATCGTACCAATAAATATGCAGGATTAAATACATGGGTATTATCTCCTACAACGGGAGCTGTTGCTGTAGGTAATGGTACTGCTGCAACCCGTCAAATTACAGGTCTTGCAGCAGGTACAAAGAGGATACAGATGCAGTTAACGTAGCACAATTAAAAGAGTGTTAACCTTAGCATTTTGCTGGCAATGTGAATACTGGTAATGTAAATATTGCAAAAGAGCACATTAGGCCTTAGGGCGATAGTACATACATTACGACATCTGCTAATGGTCAGAACCTTACAATTTCTGGCAAAACATCAAAATATTAATGTCATAAATGGTCAAGCTTCTGCAAATGCTGCAGGCATGGCTGACTCTAAGAAATGTAGCAGATGCTATCAATAAAGCAATTTCAGCCAATGCATATCAGTGGAAATTAGCGGCAGACAGTGATCCTAGTGCTCCTGAAGTAATCAACAAATCGGATACTGTAATCTTTGATGGGGATAACAATATTACAGTAACTCGTAGTGGCAAAAAAATTACTACTTCTTTGAATAAGGCGATTACTGTAGATACTGTGAAAGCTAATAAATCTGTTACGGTTTCTTATGGTGGTAACCAAATTACTTTAGATGGTTCAAATGGTGCTGTAACAGGTAGAACCTTTACTGGCGATTCATTTAAAGCAGGCAATAATGTATTAAGTAATACAACACTACAAATGGGGTTACCTTCTAGTGCTAAAAATGTAATTATTTCTGGTGATGGGTTAACTGCAAAAAATGGTACAAGAACTGTCAAGTTTGGTACAGATGCTATTAGTGCAGGGGGACAGAAAATTACCAATGTTTCTAGCGGTGGTAACGTAGGTACTAATGCAGCTAACATTACAGATGTTAAGAATGCTGTATCTGACGTGACATTAAAATTAGATACAAATTCTAAAACTGGCAGTATTAAGCTTAGTGAAAGTCCACTAAAAGTAATTGGTGCTAATGGTATTAGAACTGATTTAGTGGGTACGAATAATGGTAGTCTTGTTGTTGGTCTAGACAATAATACGGTAAATGCTACGACTAAAGGTATTAGTTTAACAGGTGATACAGGATCTACAGGTCTTAATTATCTTAAAGACGGTGATGCAACCTTTAAAGTGGCTGGTGATGGCAATCTAGTTACTACTAAGGCCTCTGCTACAGGTGTACAAGTAGCTGTTGATTCTGCTAAAGTAAAAGATTTAGCTGTAGGCGCAGTAACTGTTAGCAAAGCTAATACGGCAAATAATCCTATTACAATTACACCAACAACAGGTATAAATACTAAGGACTATGCAATTGGTATTGATACAACAAAATTAGCTAATCAAACACAATTAACATATAAAGCTAATGGTGCTAATGCGAACAAAGTGTCCTTGGCAAACGGGTTAAACTTTACAGATGGTACTTTTACAAAAGCTACGGTAGGTACAAATGGTACTGTAACTATTTCTACTGCTACTGAAACTATTACTAATGATGCTTATGGTAAAGCTAAAGTAAATAGCCCTACAGATGGGTTAGCGACTGCTAAAAATGTAGCGGATTCTATCAATAAAGCTGTAGATGGCTTGTCTCAAAATCTTACTGTTTCTGATGGTGCTACAGATGGTACTGTAAATCTTAAGAATCAAAAACTTACTGTTTCCGGTACGAATGGTGTGTCTACAACTGTAAATGGCCAAACTGTTACAGTAGGTCTTGATGCAGCTACAAAAACTAAAGTAGATAATGCGTCTACAGCAGTAGCTCGCAACATCTCTCTTGGTGCAGATAGTGGCACAGCATCTAGCCAATCTTTGAAAGATAACGACGTAGCATTCAATGTGAAAGGTGCTACAGGTGACTTAGTGTCTACGAAGATGAATGGCAACACTGTTGAAATTTCCACTAAGCGTGCAGCTATTACTAGCGATGCCAATACAGGTGCAGCATCTGTAACAGGTGATGATGGCTTAGCAACATCTAAAAATGTAGCCGATGCTATCAATAAAGCAGCTGATGCAGCTAAAGCTGGTGCGGCATGGAATCTTACAACAAATTCCAGCACAACTGATAAAACAACTGTACAAGGTGGGGACACAGTAGATCTTATCAATGGTGATAATATTTTAATCACTCAAGATGGTACAGATAAAAAGAAAATTACTGTAGCCACAAAGAAAGATCTTACAGTAGATTCTATTACAGCTGGCAATACAGTAATGAACACATCTGGTTTAACAAATGGTACGACTGCTATTACAGGTACTGGCATTACAACAGATAAAGTAACGGTAGGCGGTATCTCTATTGATAAAACTGATGGTATCAACGGAGGTAACAAAACAATTACTAATGTTGCTAGTGGTGGTACAACTGATACTAATGCAGCAAATATTGGTGATGTTAAGCAAGCTGTTGCTAACTTGTCTCAAAAATCTAAATATTACAGATGGTACTAATAACGGGACTATTGATCTTAAAAACCAAAAACTTAATGTGGCTGGTACAAATGGTGTAACTGCAACTGTAAATGGTCAAACTGTTACTGTTGGTTTAGATGATAATACTGTTAATGCTACAACTAAGGGCATTGGTCTTACTGGTGATACTGGTTCCACAGGGAATAAATACCTTAAAGATGGTGATGTATCCTTTGCGGTGACTGGTGATGGTAATCTTGTGAGCACGTCTGCTACAGTCAGCGGGTGTGAAAGTAGCTGTTGATACAGCTAAGGTGAAAGATTTAGCGGTAGCAGCTGTAACGGTAAGTAAAGATGCACAAGCAGATAATCCGATTACAGTAACGCCAACTGCAGGCACTAATTCTAAGGATTATGCTATCGGCATTGATACAACAAAATTAGCTACTAAAACTGATTTAACGTATCGTGCTAATAGTGTTGCTGATGCTAATACGAAAAAGTATCTTTATCTAAAGGCCTTGATTTTGTAAAGTAGGCACTTTAACAACAGCATCCGTTGATAATGATGGCGTTGTAAAATACGATGTAAATACAGCTGCTATTACTGACGGTGCTGATGGCACAATGCAGGTCCAACCACTGATGGTGTAGCAACTGCTAAAAACGTAGTGGATGCTATTAATGCTGCTAAAAAAGCATCTAAAACTGAAATCACTGCTAATACAGGTGAAACTGCTAATGCAACAAAGGGCAATGTAACCCTTCCATCTACTACAGCTGCTGATGGTCATACAATCTATGATGTAAAACTCAACGATAAAGTGACATAGGATCGGTGTAAATGCTGTAACTATCGATGGTACAACCGGTGCTATTACAGGTAAAACGGCTATTATTGGTGGCGTTACTGTAAACGGTACGGCTAATACTATTGGTGGTTTATCTAATACAACATGGAATGGCACAGCTGTATCTGGACGTGCTGCAACAGAAGACCAATTGAAGGCTGCCACTGGTGCTACTACATTGAAGTTTACCGGTGATGTAGCAACTAATACTGGATCGTAAATCTTAAGGATGATACATTCGGTATTAAAGGTGATGGTAAATATATCTCTACTGACGTAAATGGTAAAAATGTAAATCTTACCGTCTCTGAAGCAGAAGTTAAAAATCTGCCGTAGCTGCTGTAACGGTTAGCACAGATACAACAGATGTTAATAATCCAATTTCTGTAACACCGACAACAAGTGCGGATGGTACAACTAAGGATTACAAGGTAACAATCGATGGTACGAAGATTGCGAATAAGACAAACTTGTCCTATAAAGCGAACGATGGTACAGCAAAACAAGTTTCCTGGCAGATGGTCTAAATTTCAAGAATGGCACGTTAACAACAGCCTCTATTGATGATGCGGGCGTTGTTAAATACGATGTAAATACAGCTACTATTACAGCTGGTACAGATGGTACAATCACAGGCCCAACTACGGATGGTGTAGCAACAGCTCAAAACGTAGCCGATGCTATCAATGCAGCTAAGCAAGCAGCTAAAACTGAAATTACCGCTAACACTGGTGAAGCAGCTAATGCAACAACAGGTAATGTGACATTAACATCTACTACAGCCGCTGATGGTCATACTATCTATGATGTAAAACTTAACGATAAGGTGACACTTAGTTCTGGCGCTACTGCTGTGACTATTGATGGTACAACAGGTACTATTACAGGTAAAACGGCTACTATTGGTGGCGTTACTGTAAACGGTACGGCTAATACTATTGGCGGCTTATCTAATACAACTTGGAATGACACAGCTACTACTGGCCGAGCTGCAACAGAAGACCAATTGAAAGCTGTCGCAGATGCGGCAGGTAGCCAAACTTGGGAAATTACAGCCGATAAGAAGACTGGCACATCTGGTGCTCAAACTGGCACAAAAGAAAATGCTAAGGTAGGTAAGGATGATACAGTCTCCTTAATTGCTGGTGAAAACTTAACTGTAGATCAATCAAGTAAAAACTTTACATACTCCTTAAATAAAGACCTTGTGAAGATGAACTCCGCAACCTTTGAAGCAACAGGTGGTAAAACAACTGTGATTAAAGGTGACAGCATTGTTCAAACAGATGGTGCTAACGTAAATACATCTAATGCTACATCCAATACAATTACTGATGGTACAAATACAAGTACAATCACTGCTGGTAAGGCACAAATCGGTACTGTTGGTATCGATGGTGTAGCAAGCAAGATTAGTACTGGTGGTACAAATGCTGTAGTAGTTAATGGTGCAGATGGCACTGTTAAAACTGGTAATGTAACAGTAACTGGTGGTACTACAAAACGATATTACTGGTTTGTCTAACACGACTTTATCTGCAACTGACTTTGCAACTAAGGGCCGTGCAGCTACAGAAGAGCAATTGAAAGCTGCCACTGGTGCTACCACGTTGAAGTTCACAGGTGATGTAGCAACCAATACTGGTTCCGTAAATCTTAAGGATGATACATTCGGTATTAAAGGTGATGGTAAATACATCTCTACTGACGTAAACGGTAAAAATGTAAATCTTACAGTCTCTGAAGCAGAGGTTAAAAAATCTGCTGTCGCTGCCGTAACAGTCAGCACAGATACAACAGATACTAATAATCCATTGACTGTAACACCAATAACTGAGTGCAGATGGTACAACTAAGGATTACAAGGTAACTATTGATGGTACTAAGATTGCGAATAAGACGAACTTGTCCTATAAAGCAAATGATGGTACTGCAAAACAAGTTTCATTAGCCGATGGTTTGAACTTCAAGAATGGTACATTAACAACTGCATCTATCGATGATAATGGCGTTGTTAAATACGATGTAAATACAGCTACTATTACAGCTGGTACAGATGGTACAATCACAGGTCCAACTACGGATGGTGTAGCAACAGCTAAAAACGTAGCCGATGCTATTAATGCAGCTAAGAAAGCAGCTAAAACTGAAATTACTGCTAACGCTGGTGAAGCAGCTAATGCTACAAAAGGTAATGTGACATTAACATCTACTACAGCTGCTGATGGTCATACTATTTATGATGTAAAACTCAACGATAAAGTAACGTTGGGCTCTGGTGCTAATGCGGTAACAATAGATGGTACAGCTGGTAAAGCTAGGATTGGTTCCTCTGTCATTAATGGTGTCAATAACACATTCACTACTGGTGGTGCTAAGGCCGTAACCTTAGATGGTGCCACAGGCACAATTACAGGTACAACTGCCAATATCGGTGGTGTTACTGTTAACGGTACGGCTAATACTATTGGCGGCTTATCTAATACAACTTGGAATGGTACTGCTACTACTGGCCGAGCTGCAACAGAAGACCAATTGAAAGCTGTTGCAGATGCTGCAGGTAGCCAAACTTGGGAAATTACAGCGGATAAGAAAGCTGGCACTTCTGGTGCTCAAACGGGTACAAAAGAAAATGCTAAGGTTGGTAAAGACGATAAAGTTCAATTGATTGCTGGTGAAAAACCTCACAGTGAACCAAAATGAACGAGACTTCACATACCCTTGAACAAAGATCTTGTGAAGATGAACTCGGCAACCTTTGAAGCGACAGGTGATAAAACTACTGTTATTAAAGGCGATAGTATCGTTCAAACTGCTGGCACTCAAACGAATACATCTACAGCAGCTGGTAATACAGTTGCAGATGGTACTAAGTCCACAGAAACGACTGCCGCTGGTCAAGTGATTAAAGATGGTACTAAAACTAATACATCGACTGTTGATGAAAATACATTAGTAGATGGCACTAAGTCTAACAAGTCTACTGTAGACAGCAATGTGATTGATGATGGTAATGGCAATGTAAATACATCCAATGCCACATCTAATACAATTACAGATGGTACAAACGAAGTACAATCACTGCTGGAAAAGCAACGATTGGCACAGCTGTTATCGATGGTGTGAATAAAGCAATCACAACAGGTGGTACAAACTCTATTAAGCTTGATGGTGCAGCAGGCACTGTGACTGGTTTGACTAACAAAACTTGGACGCCTGGCGTAACGAAGGCTGTATCTGGTCGTGCTGAAACAGAAGACCAATTGCAAATTGTAGCCGATAAAGTTGGTGCTGGTTGGAATGTAAATTCTGGTAAGGTAACTGGTCTCTACAGGCGAAGCAAATGGTTCCGCCAAAACAAATGTAGCAAGTGGTGAAGAGGTTCAACTCCAAGCGGGCAACAATCTTATTATTGATCAAAATGGTAAAACATTGGCCTACTCCTTAAATAAAAATCTTAAAGATATGGAATCAGCTACTTTCAATGCTACAGGTGGTAAAACAACTGTTATTAAAGGCGATAGCATCGTTCAAACTGACGGTGGCAAAACTAACACATCTAACGCAGCTGGCAATACTGTAATTGATGGTACGAAAACTACTGCAACTACGGCAGCAGGAACTACAATTACCGATGGTGCAAATACTAGTACGTCTACTGCTACAAGCAATACATTGAAAAATGCAGCTGGTGATGAAACTAAGGTTGATGCTAAAGGTGCAACTGTTAAGGACGCAGCTGGTAATACAACAAACGTTGCTTCTACTGGCGCTACTGTAACTAATGCAGCGGGTGATACAACTAAGGTTGAGGCTACGGGTACTACTGTGACGGATACTGCTGGAAACAAGGCTACTTTCACTAAGGATGGTGTTACGATTACAAAACCAGGTAAAGACACAGTTTCCTTAACTGGTAACGGCCTAGACAATGGCAATAACAAAATTGTTAATGTTGCAGATGGTACAGCTGCAAAAGATGCTGTCAATGTTAGTCAATTGAATGCTAAAACTAAAGCAGCAACGACTGAGTTGACTGCAAATGGTGGTCAAGGTGCTAATAATACTACTGGCAATATTGTATTAACTAAGACAACTGCTGCAGATGGTCATACAATTTATGACAATAAGTTGAATGATAAGATTACATTAGGTGCCGCTGATCCAACTAAGGCGATTACTATAGATGGTATTGCTGGTACTATCACGGCTGGTAAGGATGGCAATGCTGTTGCTATTGATGGTACGAATGGTACTGTGAAAGCTGGCGATGGTAAAAATGCAGTTGCTATTGACGGTGTAAATGGATCTGTGAAAGTTGCAGATAAGATTACACTTAATGGCAAAGACGGGCAAGCAGGTATTGGTACTGTAGGTATTGATGGTAAAGATGGCATCATTACAACAGGTGGTACAAATCCTATAGCTGTAAATGGTAAAGATGGTGTTGTTACAGGTTTAACTAATAAAGCTTGGGATCCTAACAACATTACTTCTGGTCGTGCTGCTACTGAAGACCAAATAAAATCTGCTGTATCAAATGCTGGTTGGAATGCAGCTGTTGGCTCAGAAGGTTCTGGTGTAAATAGCACACCTACTGCAACGGCTGAAAAAATTAAGGCAAATGAAACAGTAACTTTCAAAGCTGGCAATAATATGATGGTAAGCCAAGTAGGCAAAACTATTAGCTATGCAGTTAATCCTGAACTTACAGATATGAAGTCTCCACATTTAAAGATGCAGCAGGTAACACAACTGTAACGAATGGTAATGGTATGACAATTACGCCAGGAAGTGCAAAATCCTAATAATCCAAAATGCGGGTCCTGTATCTTTAACTAAGGATGGATTACATAATGGTAACAACCAAATTAAAAGGCGTAGCACCTGGTACAGATCCAACCGATGCAGTTAATGTATCACAATTGAATGCTTCCAATGCAAACACAAAGCTAGCTATTAATCAAGTAGCAGGTGAAGTTCAACGTGTTGGTGCTCATGCAGCTGCGATGGCCGCATTGAAACCAATTCAATATGATCCATTAGAACCAACACAAGTTATGGCAGGCGTAGGCAACTATCGTGGTGAAACTGCGGCAGCCCTTGGCCTAGCACATTACACAAATGAAAATACTATGTTCAACATAGGTGTTTCTGTTGGTGGCAATCATAATATGGTAAATGCTGGTGTAACTCATAAATTTGGTTACAGCCCAGAAAAGAAAAATATTCCTGATCGTTACAAAGCGGGCCCTATTAGCTCTGTATATGTAATGCAAGATGAAGTATCTAGCCTCAAAAAGGAAAATGCAGAACAAAAATACGTTATTGCAGATCAAGCGGCTCGTCTTAATAGCTTAGAGGCTGAAAACGAACGTCAACGTCGTGAGTTAGCTGAAACTAAACAAGGTTTAGATGATTTACGCGCTGCCGTAGATAAGCTGTTAGCATCTAAAGGATAACACTTAAGATTGCTGATAGACGCTACTTAGTTGAGCAGATACTCGAGTCTCTTATGTTTGATATATTTATTTATGAAATATGATAAATATTTTCAAATAAAAATAGAGCTGAATTTAGGAATGAAATAAAAGAAACCTCTTATATACAATACTAATACCCTGTTGGGTATAGAAAAGTGTATAAGGGGTTTCTTTTGCATTTTTGATATACATTATTAATTAAAAGCATGATATATGAATGACTTCTCACATGTTATATGATATAATACATAAGAAATATGGAGAATAGCCCCTTTTTGGGTTTGTTATAGGGAGTTATCATGATTGAAGCTTTACAACGATGGTTTTCAGTAGATACCATATTGCCTAGCAAGATCGTTTGGGACCAGTAGAAACTACAAAAATCTATATAATAAATATTTAAAGATTGCCTGGCCTGCTACATTGCAGGGCTGATGATGCAGTTAATGACCGCTATCGATTTAGCGATGGTAGGTTCTTTAGGGCTGCTGCACTTGCTTCGGTAGGTATATGGGGCAGCCAGAAATGGTTATGCTCGTAATCTGTCGCGCCTTATCCATTGCGGTGACAGCCATATTGCTCGTCGCCATGGTGAAGGTGATGTAGATGGCATGAATGCGGTGCTTAAGCAATCAATTTTGTTGAATTTTTTGATTTATGTACCATTACTTGCTATTTGTTTGTTTAATCTAGAACATATATTGCGATTTACAGGTGCTCAGGATGGCTATATTGAAACTGCTGTCTGGTATGGACGATTCATCGTTCTTAGCCTTATCTTTCAGTCCTTTAGCCAAATTGTGGGGGGCGCTCTTATTGGTTATGGGAATACTAAGGTTATCTTTAAATCCAATGTAGTGGGCAATATCTTAAATACGATTTTGAACGTCTTCTTGATCTATAGTATGTGCATTCTTCCCCAGAATTTGGTGTTATGGGGGCAGGAATTTCCACCCTTATTAGTAGTGCTGTTATTGCAGCGCTTTTGCTACGTGCTATATCTCAACATACTAAGACAGGACTAACCTTATTGCACCCATCGAAATGGCGCTTTGAGCGAACTGTATTACATACGATATTTCACGTTGGTGGTAGTTCCCTTGGAGAGCAGTTCTTTGAGCGTTTTGGTATGTACACATATACCATGATTGTTGCATCCCTAGGTGCAGTACCTTTGGCGGCACACTATGTATGTATGAACTTGATGGATATATTCTATTATTTTTCAATGGGCCTCGGCTTTGCTGGTGCATCTCATACCGGTCAAAACTTAGGTCATAAACGCCCTGATTTGGCGCGTGCCTTTGGTGTTATCGGTGCTCGGATGGGACTGGTGGTGGGTTTCATTAGTGCCATGATTTTTATTAGTGCAGGACATTTGCTCGTTCAGTTGTATACGCGTGAAAGTGATGTTGTTACCTTAGCAGGTGCTTTAATGGGTATCATGGCGATTGCTGCATTCCCTCAGGCTTTGCAGCAAGTATATGCAGGGGTATTAAAAGGGCGGGGATACATTCTATATCATGAAATATTCATTAGTAAGTGTCGCTATTATTAGACCCTATTATTACCCTATGTACTATGTATCACATTAGGCTTAGGTCTATATGGTGCTTGGATTTCTTGTGTTTTCGATCAATCCTTGCGATTAGTTTGTGCTATATGCGATTCATCAGTGGTTCATGGCAGCATAAAATCGTATAGGTATATTGAAATTTTTAAAATAGTTTATGAAAGTTTTTATGAAAAACAGCTTGCTTAGAATCTAAGATAGTATACAATACAGATGTGGAATAAAATGACACATTGGGGAATGTGTTATTTACTAAAAATCATCAATTTCACGTATATATGTAAGGGATATATATGAATATAAAAGGCATCGACCTAAGGGCGATGCCTTTTTATGCATGATACAGTTGTTTTAAACTAGTTTTTAATAAAAACTTTGAAAAATTTTATAATCTATATTGAATTTTATCATAAAGTTGTGTACAATATAATTATGTATTATACCCTTGTATATGTATCGAGGGAATTTAGGAGGAAGCTCCTGTGTATACTCCAAGCTATGCTCCAGATCCAGTTCGAACTCCTGTAGTTGAGCACCGCGCACCTGTACAAAAACCAGCTGCTACAGCTGATTATTATGTACAATCCATTTACTTTGATTCTGACCAAGACGTCCCTCGTGCAGACCAAACTCTAACTTACAAGCTGCATTGAACGCTGCTCAACAATATCCAAACGATCAAGTTAAATTGATGGGTAATGCTGATACTGATGCAAATCCTCAATACAACATCGGCTTGTCCGAGCGTCGTATCCAAGATGTTGCGCAATACTTGTAAATAATGGTGTAGATGTATAAATGCTTGATTGGTATCGCTAATGGCGATGCTAAACCAGTTGCAACAAACTCTACTGCATCTGGTAAAGCTGAAAAACCGTCGTGTAGATGTTTACATCCACCGTTAATTTTTGAGCGTTCTCAATCTAATATAACTAATATAAGTCCATCTTTTTCGTCTCTCTTTATATTTGAGATGCGATAAGATGGACTTTTGTGATATACTAATTCTATTAGAAATACTACCGTACACGAGAAAGGGCCTAGTGGTTTTTGTCATATAGCATTCATTTATATTGTGTACAATACTTACCAGTGTTTAGTAAAAGTGAGTTATTAGTATGGGAAAATTTAAATATTATAAGGGAGCTTATCACCGCGATTATCCTGGCAGGTATCATGGTGTTAGTAGCCCTTCGTATCAGTGATATTGCTTCAGGTCTAGATGTACTGATAACAGCCTTTGTACCACTTATCGTGGGTGCCTGTATGGCATTTGTCCTCGATATTCTAGTGGTGCGTTACGAACGGTGGCTCTGGCCTAGCATCAAAACGGGTGGAGGTACAAGATTCGGCGTCCCTTGAGTCTTATTTTGTCCTTCGTGACGATTAGTCTTATCGTGTACTTCATTGCACGAATGGCGGTGCCGCAACTGGTTCACTCCATTACACTTATCGTGGCTGCTGCCCCACAGTTATACGTAGACTTTCAACAATGGATTCAGCATCTAAGTGATACGATGCCATTGGTTTCGAATCCAACTGTTGTGAATACGCTTAATGGTGAAAGTATCGTTAACTACACGCGTGAGTGGGGCACAAAAGGTGGTACCTATGTCGTGAATACGATGAGCAAGGTTCTGTCTTTGGACCGTGAATATTGGTCTAGGACTTATCTTTGCCATCTATATGCTGCTAGATAAAGAGCGTCTGATTATGCAAGGCAAACGCATCTTGCGTGCTTATGCCCCTGATACTTGGGTAAATCGCGTTACTTATGTTAGTAAAGTAGCAGTTCAAACATTTAGTAGTTTCTTTGTGGGCAGTTTATTGATGCCTCTGATTTTAGCATTATGGTAGGTATACTTTGTGGTTATTTATCTCTCATGCCACTACCATTGCATGTGTTATTGGCCTTACAGGATTGATTCCGTTAATCGGTATCTATGTTGGTGGTATCATGGGTGCAGTTATTTTACTGACTGTTAGTCCTATGGATGCATTAATCTATGTTATTATTTTAGAGATATTGCATCAAATTGAAAGTAATGTTATCTATCCTAAAATTGTTGGTAATTCTATTGGGTTACCAGGTTTATGGGTGTTTGCAGCCGTTATTATTGGCGGTAGCTGATGGGCGTTACCGGTATGATTATAGGTGCGCCCTTGGTGGCCACTCTGTTATAAAACTATCTGATGACCGATGTAGAAGAGCGATTAGCTTCAAATGAAGGTTTATAGAATCCGATTGATATGTGGGAGGATTATAATGAATAAAAATTAGTATCTTTGGTTTTTGACTGGTGTATTAGCGGTTGGTGTTTTCTGTTGCTGACACCATATGAAGTACAAGCGCGTAAGACCAAGCCTGAAAACAAGCACAGATATTACAATTAAGCAGGCTCCAGGCCAATCTGTAGTAATGACAATGAGCGAAATTGCGCAATCTTCCCAAAAATCGTTTCCCTAATGCTGCATTGCATTCTGAGAATTGAATTCTCAACGATCAGCTTATGCATATAGTGACCGGCTATAGTAAATATCACGAATATAAGATGAAAAATTGATATCGTAACAGGTCATCAATCCGACATGTCCGAAGGTGGAAAACCCAAAACGCGTAGTTGGTGAAATCTTTAATAAAGATAAGGTTATCGAACCATCTCCGCCGAAGCGATTGCAAAAGCGTCAACCCGGCGCAGATGCTGTTATGAAAGGCTGGAAAGTTGGAAGCTCATAATGGTAAGGTTAACTACTACGTAACTATGCATCAAAATGGCAAGAAAACAGTTGTGACTGTTGATGGTAATACAGGCTCTTACATTTCTCAAAGTAAAGCAACTCAATTACCACCAGAACCGATCAAGGTTTTGATAAACGTCGTACGAACCTAGTATGGGAGCCATGATATTGTAATGGATAAAAATAAAGAAAGAACACATTGTTCTTTTTCAGTGGAATGAAAAAGACCGATACAACGTATCGGTCTTTTTCGTATTTTGTTTACCAACGATTTTCGTAATATGCTTGTGTCCACATGACGACCTCCACAAAGGGATGGGTGAGGACTCATAGTTTCACCTACAGTGATAATCGGATCTAGGGTCCATATCACGAGAAATTCCCTTTCGCGCAATCGTTTCTGTGCGTGTCTAGCCAATTTCTTCATTGATAGTTGTTAGTGGAGTGATACCACTATTCATAAGGTTAACATACGGTTGGAATAGGATAGATGCTTTGAGGTCCCATCATGCATACCGAGGATATGATTTGGTACTCTTTGTCACTACGATTTTGACAAAGCCATCATTTACATCACCAGGGCTGATGCCCATAGCATATCCCTTTAGCGGTCAGAGGAGTAGAAGTGGCCTCACCCCTACATTGTAGCCGGCTTTGATAGCTTCCTGCCTCAGTAAGACCTACACTACCAATTTCAGGGTGGCATGAGAAGGCAACCTTTGGCAATGTATCGTAGCGTGCCCAGCGGTAATCTTCGCTAGTTGCATAGAAGAGGTTGTGTGCAATGATATCTCGCTTCGTAGTTTGCACGATGACGGAAGGCTGGCCTCGCCATTTACATCGCCCAGAGCATAGATACCCTCAACAGATGTTTCTACTCATTAGTTTTAATCCATCCTTTTGCCATGTTTCGATGCCGGTATTTTCAAGGTGTAATTCTTCGACAGCTGGGCGAATCAGCGCTACAAGAATTTCCTCAACCTTAGTTTTCGGTTACTTCACCCTAAAAGCATCTTTAGTTACAACTACTTTAAGGCCCTCTTCTGGCGAATTCTCAACTGTATCTTGGTTTAAAATTACGTTGATACTACGTTCTCTATAGTTGTTAAGTCAAATGTTCAGACATGTCCGCATCTTCTTTAGGTACTAAGCGGACATTGTGTTGAAGAATTGTTACATTTGTACCAGCATGAAGCAAATACGTGAGACGAATTCTACACCAATTGACCTGCACCGAGAATCGCAAAGGATTTATAGTGGTTGTTTAGGAAATTTATTTCCAAACAGATTTTCACTCAGTAAGGAAACCAGCCTCCCGAAGACCAGGTACATTAGGTACATTACTGCAGCCACCAGTGCCAAGGATAATTGTAGGCGCAGTGATTTCTACTGTGCCAGAACCATCGTTAGGTGGATGTCCATAACCTTATCAGATACAAAGCTAGCGGGCACCGCGGTATACGTCTACATTATCAAACGCATTGTAGTAGTCATAAATACCAGCAGATTTGTCGATCATATGCCATGTGCGTTTGACACAATGTCCCAATCCATAGTGGCGGAATTCACATTAATACCGATTTTTGAATTCTTCTCACTTGGACAGCATTAGCGTTGCGTTACCATAACCTTTGTGGGGATACAACCTCGTGTGAGACAGGTGCCACCAAAATTTCACTCTTTCTCTATAATTGCTACGTTGAGGCCTGTGCTGCATCAGCTGCGATGGTTGCACCAACAGTGCAAAGCTCACTAGCTAATATCGTATTGTTTCATGGTATATCCTTTCTATGTAAAGTTAAGTTCTTAAGATTTTGATTATCATGTAATTATTATATCATATATTGAATAAAATCAATATAGTTATATTAGAAATGATTTATAAAGACTTTCATTAAAGAAAAGACGACCCAATGGATCGTCTAATTCTATATAAGGGATTAATCCCAATTGTCGTTATAACCGCGTTTAGCATAATCAGCACTAGCAGTGAAGAGAATATCTGTACTGGAGTTAAGTGCTGTTTCGGTGGAGTCTTGTAACACACCGATAATGAAACCTACGCCTACAACTTGCATTGCCACATCGTTGGAGATACCGAAGAGGGAACATGCCAATGGAATGAGAAGCAGGGAACCGCCAGCTACACCAGAGGCACCACAGGCACCAATCGTAGCGATAACGGATAGAAGAATAGCTGTAGGAACATCTACGATGATACCCAATGTATTGGCAGCAGCCAATGTCATGATTGTAATGGTAATAGCTGCACCGCCCATGTTGATTGTTGCACCCAATGGGATGGATACGGAGTACATATCAGGGTTGAGTTTTAAACGTTTTGCCAAGTCAAGGTTTACAGGGATGTTTGCAGCAGAACTACGTGTGAAGAATGCGTAGATTGCAGATTCGCGCAAACATTTAAATACCAATGGATATGGGTTACGACGAAGGTAGATGAAGGATAAAATCGGATTGATTACTAAAGCCACGAAAATCATGGAGCCTAAAAGTAATACTAGTAATTGGAAATAACCAATTAATGCTTCAATACCATTAGTAGCTATGGAGTCTGCTACAAGACCCATGATACCTAGAGGAGCAAAGCGGATAATCCAACCAACTACAGTAGTAATCGCTTGAGCGATTGATTCCATCATTTCTTTTGTATTCATTGGCGCATGGCGTAATGCACCACCGATGATAAGAGCCCAACCTAAAATACCAATATAGTTGGCATTCATTAAGGCCTTCACAGGATTATCTACAACATTTTTAAGAAGTGTTGTCATAACCTCTGCGATACCTTGTGGAGGCGCTGCATCAACTGCGCCCGCTACTAGGTGTAATGTAGTTGGGAAGAACCAACTTACAAGTACTGCTAGTGCCGCAGAGAGGAATGTGCCTAATAAATATAAGGTAATAACAGATCCCATGCCAGTTTTTTGACCAGAGCGATGTTTACTAATCGCAGCGATTACAAGGAAGAATACAAGGACAGGTGCAATGCCCTTAAGGGCACCAACGAATAATATACCCAGTAAAGCAAGTTCGTTTGCAAGGTCGAGAACATAGAGAGCCGTCAAAATACCGATTATCATACCGATAAGTATTTGTTGAATAAGACTGACTCTGACTGATGGTTCACTTAAATCGATTCATAACGACCTCCACTGCTGATTAGACTGCATAAAACAATAAAATTGGCTTTTGAGTATAGCCATAAATACAAATCCTTTTACAAAGCGCATGTCATTATACAACGAACATTTCATTATTTCAATAGATAAACACTATTTCTATGCATTTTGAGTATACTTATGGTATGGTATAAGCATGGTTCTTAGTTCTAGAATGTAATCTGCTAGTTGTGGCATACTGTCAGCATGTGAATTTTGATCGTGAAAGTGGGTACCATGAATACTTAAAGAATTTAACACTTATGAAGACCAAAGAACGGTTTGTGCAAGGTGTATTTTCTAATGTTGCCAAGCATTATGATTTGATGAATACTGTGCTCAGTTTGGGCAAGATTGTTCTCGGCGTAAGTTCGCTGTAAAAGAAATGAATATTGGACCTTATCAACATGTTAGCTTGACGTGGCAGCTTCAGGTACTTGTGTATTTGCCAGCGAAGGCGCTGCGTCAAGAACCTACTTTGTGACCGTTGAAGCATTAGATTTTAATGTGGAAGATGCTGGATCGAGGGCAGTGCACACGCATGGAACGAGCGGATCTTTTGGACCAAGTAAATTTGGTGCATGGAGATGCTATGGCTTTACCTTATGGAGAATAATACCTTTGATGCAGCTTCCTGAGCGGCTTTGCAATGCGGTAATGTTACCTGACATCAAGCAAGTGTTGTCAGAAATGCAACGCGTTGTAAAACCAGGCAGCGTACAGGTAGTGGTATTGGAATTAGCCAAACCAAAGTGCATTTTGAGTTTAAGCAACTATACAACTTTTACTTCTCCTATATGTTACCCATACTAGGGAAATTGAGTAAGCGATAATTCACTCTGTGCGTTGGTTGCCAGAGTCCTTGCGCCGCTATCTCATCACCGTGTTGAAATCTTGGAAGTCTGGATCCTTGGGTTATAGAACATGCCACTTATCGTGAGTTCGACAGGTGGTGGTGTAGCAGGTACTATGAAGGTGTTGTGCAGAAACTACGACAAACTAAACTAATATGAAACATAAAGACACGTGTGACTTACCGTGTGGTGTTGCACGGTCTTTTCTGCGTCTGTTGTTGTGTACAATTTATTGTTTTGTTTCTGGTTGCTGATTACAAGAAACCATTTGTTGTAATGTGTTGGGTAGCTTCGATGTTGTGTGAGATAATATACGATATCAGCATCTTGAGCACTCACTAAAGGAACCTCCACAGGTGTTTTCAGTACGAGTGCAGCTTAAGTACTCTGCACTACGATAGTAACCTTGGTCAAAAGTGCTTGCTCCGGTGCTGCTAATACGTTTGCAGTTTTAACTGTGTAGGCCCAATGTACGACTCAGCAGTAGCAATGATTTCTGCCTTGATGACGACCGCTTCTGAATGGTCTCGCAGTCGTCAGACAATTGTTGACTAGCGTTTTGGAAGGATCAAATCGTTGATGTCATTAGCGCCAGCGTTAACAGCCAGACATCTACAACTTTACCAACCGTACGTAGGTCGATGAATGCTGTTACATGGTTGGACTACACTATAACCGTATTAATGCGTTTACCATCTGGTAATCGCTTCAGTAGGATTAATAGAAACTATTAGATGTATCATATCTTTCTTAAGCGATACCTAAGTTTGAAAGTCTACTAACTAGCTCTCGCTCATGATGCGGTCATTGTTAGATTTTTGCGGCATTGATATTAGTGTTCTCACTAGTGATGCCTAATGTGAGGATGGCATAGCTAGGTGCAACAGAGCGAGATGCTTGTCCTGTCACATGGATTTCAGATGTGTCATAAGTTCCTGTGGAGAGTGCAAAGCTTGCAGTGGCAATTGAAGCACAAATAACAGCTAGAGCAACTGTTTTTGGTAAATAGTGAGAAGTACATACCCTCTCCCTTGTATATAGTATTAAAATAGGGCGTTTTCATAATATATATGCCCATCTGATAACCATATTGTACCAAAATAGATTGTGTAAAATCAATATGTATTTTGTTGAAATGAAGAAAAATGAAATTTTGTGAAAGTAGAAATTAGGGGTTGCACAGGTATGTGTGTTGTACTATAATAGTCACAGTCGTTACAGCGACTGTTTCTCAATGAGAGGCTAACTAGATGATGCATCTTGTGTTTTGAATGTTTAGGTTTTGTATGGGTAAGGAAATGCAGATTACAAAATTCTAAAAAGATTATAAAAAGAAAGTTGACATGAACATGACAACATGTTATTATAATCTAGTCGCTAGTTGACGAAACACTCCTTAAACGAAGTGCTTCAAAAGCTAGATAATATCTGGTCTCGACTGGTACAGATCTTTGAAAACTGAACAATGATAGGTAATCAATCAACGATTGAACATATGCTAGAGTGCGTGGTTTTGACATAGTCAAAACCAACCATAGATCAAAAGTTACATACATGTATGACAACAAATAATGAGCTATTCAAATAGCTTCAAGATATCTTTGAGAGTCGATCCCTGGCTCAGGACGAACGCTGGCGGCGTGCTTAACACATGCAAGTCGAACGAAGAGACTTTGGAAGCTTGCTTCTAAGAATCTTAGTGGCGAACGAGGTAGTAACGCGTAATCAACCTGCCCTTC
>BNJU01002299.1_pt1 | contig 28024 bp, 31 predicted proteins | sample 8539281 | NCBI WGS metagenome assembly BNJU01 (sample SAMD00202456, study PRJDB9452) | human saliva metagenome | isolation source: human saliva | place: Japan
CGCGTGTTGCTAGGAGCGTGACTTTTCGGCTTTCTGGTAAAGGGAAAGTCGGTATTTTTGGTTGGTTGGGACCAACTATGAGGATGGGGGTTATAGGACACTACGTGTTGCTGTGGCCCCACGGGTGTTGCGGGCGTCGGAGGCCCCGGCCGCTGTGTGTGCCGGTGGGCGGCGGCCCGCCCGCGAGCCGTCCGCGCTGCTCGCTTCGATCGGCGCGTCAGCTCGAAGCCCGGCCAGGCCCGCCACCGCCCACCGGCACAGCGGCAGGTACCTCCGGTGCCCTCCATGCTGGTGGCGGTGGGGGTTTTGCAGCATTAGAGGCTGGCTGTCGGCGTGTCGCCGGCGTGTCGCGGTTCTAATGACGCCATTTCCCCCGTTTGGTGGCGGTGAGATCACGGTTTGAGGTGGTGTGGTGCCCAAAGTGCAGACCACCTCGATGAAAAACGCTGAAAACGGAGTGTTGTGGGCGAGGTGGTCTGCGTTTTGGGCGCAGTGGTGTCTCGCGTGGTGTGTCGTTTGTACGCGAACCCCTGAACATGCGCGTTAACCCTTTGATACGCACATAAACCCCTAGATGTGCATGTGGGCAGCGTTGCCCACGCGCATCTCATCGGGTTAACGTGCGGGCGAAAGGGCCCGCGTGCGTATGGGCGGCCGATACGCGGTCGCGTCGGGCCGGGGTGCTGGCAGTGTTGCTGCTGGATTGGAATTGTGGGGCAGTGGTGGCTGAAGTCCTGGCAGCTGGATCCATCTACTGGCACCCTTAACCCGCTCATGCGCAGCGAAACCCTATTGGTTGTCAAGTCCCGGGTTTTGTGTAGGGATTTTTAGGCCGCTTTCTTTCGTGTTGTTGTGCGTTTGTTTTCTGCTTGTTGCGGTGTGATTCCGCCCAGGGCGAGGTGAGGGCGGCTTGTGTTGTACCAGTGGACCCAGGCTGAGGTTTCGCGTTCGACTTCGCGTTGGTCGCGCCATGGACCTGTGTAGCCGGGACGTGCTTTGTTGTAGATGAGTTCGGCTTTGTATAAGGAGTTCAAGGCCTCGGCTAGAGCGTTGTCGTAGGAGTCGCCGGTGGATCCTACTGAGGCTATGGCCTTGCATTGGGCTAGTGCCTGTCCGTAGCGCACGTCGCGGTATTGCACGCCCCGATCGGAGTGGTGCACAAGCCCTCGAGTGTCTATGTTTTCGCGGCGTCGCTGGCAGATCGCCATGTTCAATGCGTCCAGGGCCAGGTCAGTACGCAGCGAGGACGCGACCTTCCACCCCAGGATTTTGACGAGCACACGTCGGTAACGAAAGCGACGTAGACCCAGCCAGCCTGGGTTGGCACGTAGGTAATGTCTGCGACCCACAACTCGTTGAGGTCATGGGCCCCAAAATGCCGATTCACGAGGTCAGGTGGACATGTCTGCCGCGGCGCTGAAGCCGTCATATGGCGGGCCCGGCACCGACTCACGCCACGAATACCCATACGCCGCATCAAGCGCTCAACCGTGCAGCGCGCCACGTGCCCCATTGCGAACTCGTCATTGTTGAGAAAGGCATGCATTTTGCGCACGCCGAACACGCAGTAGTTCTCCTCCCACACGCGTCTGATCACGTCTGTGAGCGCCTCGTCGCGCGCACTGCGCGCCGACAAGGGGCGCGCCCGAGCGGCGTAATAACTACTGGGAGCAACCCGCACCCCTGACTGGGACAAGACAGTGCAGATTGGCTCGACTCCCCACCGATGTCGATTGACCTCGATAAAGCCGTAAACTAACGCGCGAGGCGGTCGAGCTCCGCCCCGAAAAAAGCTGACGCCGCCTTCAAGATCTCATTGGCTCGGCGCAGTTCACGGTTTTCAGCTTCCAGCGCCCGGATGCGGGCCTCTTGATCACTGACCTCGCCGCGCTCATTGCGTCCGCCCTGCTCCACGGCACGCACCCAGGTACGCAACGCCTCAGGATTGACCCCCAACTGGCCGCCAATACGCTTGATAGCACCCTTGCGCCTAGAAGGATCAGCACGAGCCTCCAACGCCATACGCGTCGCACGCTCACGCAACTCCATCGAATACTTACGCTGACCAGACATCCCAAACCTCCAATCCGGCCTAAGACACTCTCCACAATACCCGGGACACATCAGGTTAACGTGCGCAGGAAGAGGCCCAGGCCACCACCTCACGGGTTAACGTGCGCAGGAAGAGGCCCAGGCCACCACCTCACGGGTTAACGTGCGCATCAAAGGGGCCCGCGTGCGCAGGATGCGTTCACAGAAACAGAAGAGGGCCTGAACGGCTCGCAGGTGTCCCGACGCTCCCCATGTCTCCTCGGAGACGACGGAGGCGGGACCCCGAAGGGTCCTGCCTCTCGTTGCGTGCGGTGACCGCGCCGTCGGCGTTGAAAATTCACGCTACCAACAACACGTAGTGTCCTATAACCCGCGATGTGAGCGTCTCCGCTGTCCGTGCCCCGGCCTCAAAAAAAGGAGTGGGCGCGAACGCGGTAGGCTTAGTGCAGTCGATTGACCCACTGAATGGAGAGACTATGCCCAGGATGTTTGGCACGGACGGCGTGCGAGGACTGGCGAACGTTGACATCACTGCGGACCTCGCGTTGCAGCTCGGCGAGGCGGCAGCCCGCCAGTTCGGCGGCTCCCCGCGCGCGGACGGCTCCAAGCCCCGCGCGATCATAGGCCGCGACACCCGCATCTCGGGCGAGTTCCTCGACCATGCCCTCGCGGCGGGCCTGGCGAGCGCCGGCATGGACGTGACCCGCATCGGCGTCGTCACCACCCCGACGGTCGCGCACCTGACGGCCACGGAGGACACCGTGGACCTGGGCGTCATGATCTCCGCGTCGCACAACCCCATGCCCGACAACGGCATCAAGTTCTTCGCGCACGGTGGCTACAAGCTGGCCGATGCCGTGGAGGACCAGATTGAGGCGCTCGTGAACACCGAGTGGGATCGCCCCACCGGTGACGCAGTCGGCGAGATCAACGCTGACCACGCGTGGGCGAAGGACTCCTACATCGCTCACCTTGTCGAGGCCATCGGCACCGATCTGCGCGGCATGAAGATCGCGATCGACTGCGCGAACGGTGCAGCCTCGGAGCTGGGCCCGGCTGTCTTCCGTGAGCTCGGTGCGGATATCACTGTCATCAACGCGTCGCCCGACGGGCGCAACATCAACCTGCACGCGGGTTCCACGCACCCCGAGTCCCTGCAGGCCGCCGTCGTCGAGGCCGGCTGCGACTTCGGCGTCGCCTACGACGGAGACGCGGACCGCTGCCTCGCCGTCGACCACGAGGGCAACCTCATCGACGGCGACAAGATCATGGGAGCTCTGGCTGTGAACGCGCAGCAGCGCGGGGCACTGGCCAAGGACACGCTCGTCGTCACCGTCATGAGTAACCTGGGCCTGCTGATTGCCATGCGCGAGGCCGGTATCAATACCGTGCAGACCGGCGTGGGCGACCGCTACGTGCTTGAGGAGATGCTGGCGTCCGGCTACTCGCTCGGTGGCGAGCAGTCCGGTCACATCATCGCCCGCGATCACGCGACTACCGGCGACGGCATCCTGTCCTCGCTGCTGATTTCGCGCATGGTCAAGGGAGTCCGGCCGCTCGCTGGCCGACCTGACGTCCTTCATCCAGCGCCTGCCGCAGACCCTCATCAACGTGGGCGGCGTGGACCGCGCGTCCGCGTCGACAAACGAGGCTGTTGCCGAGGCCGTGGCGGCTGCCGAGGCGCGCCTGGGCGATACGGGCCGCGTGCTCCTGCGTCCTTCTGGTACCGAGCCGCTCGTGCGCGTCATGGTCGAGGCTGCCACGCAGAACGAGGCCGACTCTGTCGCCGCTTCCCTGGCGGACGTCGTCAAGGAGAACCTGGCGCTGTGAGCGTCTGAGCATCTGAGAGACGTACGCGCGCGGGGCGGGCACCGGTGGGTGCCCGCCCTTACGCGTGTCTCGATGGGCTAATCGCAAGGTGTCGTGTCACTTCGCTGCGAATATACGGGAAATAGGAGTATGTTCGTTGTAGTGATCCGTGCGACAATTTCATCGTAGAAGGGTGACCATCATGGCACTTCCATTCATCCTTGGCGCGTACGCGTCGCATCCGGCACCGGAGCTGGAGGCCGACTACTACCGACTCCTCGCAGATCAGCCGTGGGTGAGCGGCGTCGAGATCCCCTACCCGGGGCAGCTCGCCACCCAGGGTGAGGTCCTGGCCAGCCACCTGGCGGCCCACTGGGACTTCAATACGATCACCGCGATCCCCGGCACTATGCAGAACGTCTGGAAGAACGAGAACTTCGGCCTGGCCTCGCCCGACGAGGCCGGACGCGGTGCCGCTCTCGACTTCACCCGCGCGCTGCGCGACGACCTCGCCGCCCTGTGTGAGCGGACGGGCCGTCAGCTGGTCGCCCGCGTGCAGCTGCACTCGGCTCCCACGCGCCTGGCACAGGCGGATGCTTTCAAGCGTTCGCTCGCCGAGGTGGCCACATGGGACTGGTGTGGGGCCACGCTCGTCATCGAGCACTGCGACAAGTACGTCCCCGAGCAGAACCCCGAAAAGGGCTTCCTGTCCCTCGAATCCGAGATCGACGTCGTCTCCGAGGCGGGCATCGGCATCCATCTCAACTGGGGCCGCTCCGCCGTGGAGGGGCGCAGCGCGGACACCGCCTACGAGCACGTGCTCGAGGCTGGAAAGCGCGGCGTCCTGGACGGCATCATTTTCTCGGGCGCGGGCCCGGAGGAAACCCAGTACGGCTACTCCTGGATCGACGGTCACCTGCCCGCGCAGGCCGACGAACCGACCTCGCTCATGGACGAGGTCGAGATCGCTCGCTGCGCACAGGGGGCCATCGCAGGCGGCGCCAAGTACCTCGGTGCGAAGGTCTGCGTCCCCAAGGATGCGTCCCTCGAGCAGCGCCTGGCCATGCTCACCAACATCTACCGGGCCTGCGGCCTCGGCGAATAATAGCGCCGCAGCCCGGGCGCGCTCTCGCATTTTGTGAGCGTGGGGGAGGCGCCCGGCGCGAGGCCCACACGTGAGGGAGGGGCGGATGCCAGCTGGCATCCGCCCCTCCGTGCGATGTGATCGCGGCCTACCCTACGCGCGCCTGGCCACCGAGGAGCGCCAGACCGGGCGCGTGGGGATCGTCGCGATCGGGGTGCCGTCCGGGGCCTCCTCGTCGATGGACGCGCTGGGGTGAATGTCGGCCATGGGGGAGCGCCCTTCGATCACGTTGATGATCGAGAAACGGCGGCCTCGGTCATGTCGCTGAGGGGCCACTCGACCGTCGTGAGGCCGAGCGCGGAGGCGCTGCGGTGGTCCCTGATTGCCGAAGCCGAGGACCGAGAGGTCGCCGGGAACGGACAGATCGAGGTCCGCAGCAGCCTGGAAGACGCCCGGTGCCTGCGAGTCGTCGGCCAGGGGCGATGAGCGAAATCGAGGGGTCCTCGTCGAGAGGCGCAGTGCGGCTTGGTAGGACGTGGTGGGTTCCCAGTCGGGCAGCGAATAGAGGGTGAATGTCGTGCCGAATGCGCTTGCGATCGGGTTCTGGCGCGCGTGGTTCGTGTTCGGTCCGGCCAGGAAAACGGCGCGACCCTGACCCGTGCCGGTTGTCGGGTCTACGAGGGCGCAGTCAGAAGAACGTCGCGCACGCCGGCACCCTCGTCGATGCGAATGAGGAGGATTCTGATCCGGTCGGGTTGGCCTCGATCATCGACATGGCGACGACAGGGGATGCCGAGGTTGGCAAGCAGGCGCGAGGTGAAGGCCTCGGCCGACGTGGTCTCGCGGATGATGCCGGCCAGCTGGGTGTCGCCCAGGACGCCGCGGATGACCTCCGCGTCCGAGGCTCCGTCGCCGGACTGGAACAGGGGAGAGTAGGTAGCCGTGGCGCTGAATGTCGATCATCGCGGTCGTGAGGACCGTGTGAACGACGGGCACGAAAGGGGTCATCCGGCAGCTCGGCCATGAGGAGGGCGATGAGGTGGGACTTGCCCCGGCGCAGTGATCGGGCGGCCGCGTTGGGGATGTAGTTGAGTTCGCGAGCGGCCTGCTTGACGCGGTCGATCGTGGCGGGCGCGATCTTCACGTCCCGGCCTCGTCCGTTGAGGACGAGCGAGACGATCGACGGTGCGACGCCTGCCGCGCGGGCGACGTCGGCCCAGGTTGCGCGCTCCATGAAAGGCTCCCAATTCTCAGTTGCGTTTCGTTGAAACACAACAACTATAACGTGTTAGTCTTGTGTCTGACGATCGGGTTTCGACGATGACATCCGAAAGGCACATAGACGTGATATCGATACTACCTTCCTATGCTCCCGGCGCGGGCGCGCTGTGCCCCCGCGAGCGCACCTCGCTGACGACTGCGGGGTTCTCAGCCTCGATGGCATGTGGAACTTCGTCTATCACCCGCGCCGACCCGCCCCTTCGTCAACGTCGAGCAGCCGTGGGATGAGCCCGCAGTCGGCGACGACGCGGACACCATCGACGTGCCCAGCCACTGGGTCCTGCGAGGCGAGGGCTCCTGGGGTCACCCGCCTACACGAACGTCGACTTCCCCTTCCCGGTCGACCCGCCCTTCCCGCCCGACGACAATCCCCGTCGGCGACTACCGTCGCACCTTCGAGCTCCCCGCCGACTGGCACGGTGGCCACATTCGCCTGCGCTTCGACGGCGTTGAAAGTCAGGCCACTGTGTGGGTGAACGGCACGTGGGTCGGCATGGCGCGCGGTTCGCGCCTCGCCCACGAGTTCGACGTGTCCGAGGCCGTGCGCCCCGGCGTCAATGCGATCACCGTGCGCGTGCACCAGTTCAGCCCCGGCTCCTACCTCGAGGACCAGGATCAGTGGTGGCTGCCCGGCATCTTCCGCTCGGTGAGCCTGCGCCGCCTCGTTCCCGGCGCCATCGAAGACCTGTGGATCGACACCGACTACGAGGCCGGGGTGGGATATGTGACCATCGAAGCCCGGGTGCTTGGTGCCCAGGAGGCGCATCTCTCCGGGCATCTCAGCATCGACGGCCTCTGGTCTTTCGCCTGCTCTCTCGAACGTGGCGATGACGGTCGCTACCGCAGCGGCCGCATCGAAGTGGGCAGCGTGCGCCCGTGGAGCGCACAGGGACCCCTGCCCTCTACGAGGCGCGCGTCAGCGTCCCGGGCTCGGAAGGCCTCGGCGCGGGGGAGCGGTGCCTGTGCATCGGTTTCCGTCGCGTGTACATCGAGGACGGCGTGCTCATGGCCAACGGCGAGCCCCTGACCCTCAATGGCGTCAACCGCCACGAGGTGCGTGCCGCCGAGGGGCGCGTGTTTGACGAGGCCTGGGCACGCGAGGATCTCGCCCTCATGAAGTCCATGGGAATCAACGCGATCCGTACCTCCCACTACCCGCCCCACCCCCGCGTGCTCGACCTGGCCGACGAGATTGGCCTGTGGGTCATGCTCGAAGGAGACATCGAGACCCACGGATTCGAGGGGACGGGGGAGTGGGTCGACAACCCCTCCGACGACCCGCGCTGGGCAGATGCCTACATGGACCGCACGGTCCGCGCCTTCGAGCGCGACAAGAACCATCCCTCGATCATGAGCTGGAGCCTCGGCAACGAGTCCGGCACCGGCGCGAACCTGGTCGCCTGCGCGTGCTGGGTCCACGAGCGTACCGGTTCCCGGGCGATCGTCCACTACGAGGGCGACCATGCCCTCGAATACACGGACATCTACTCGCGCATGTACCCGACCCTCGAGGAAGTCGCCGCCGTCCTCGATGAGAGCGATCCTCACGCCGAGGTCGCCGTCCCCACGCACGTCGCCGCGCGGGTTGATGACGCCGCGCGCGAGCGCATCCGCCGCGCCCCCTACATCATGTGCGAATACCTGCATGCGATGGGAACTGGCCCCGGAAACGCTGCCGCCTATGCCGCACAGATGAATCATCCCCGCCACGCCGGCGGCTTCGTGTGGGAGTGGCGCGACCATGCCCTGTGGCGCACCCTCCCGGATGGGCGTCGCGCCCTGTCCTACGGCGGTGATTGTGGCGAGGATGTCCACGATGGCAACTTCGTGTGTGACGGCCTGGTTGACGCCCTCTCGCGCCCCTACGCAGGCACGTGGCCGTGGGTTCAGGCGATGGTCCCGGACGCGCTCGCCCTCGCGGCGGCCGTGGATTCGTCGCGCGGGCACGGGGCAGATGAGGCCCGGCTGCGCGCGCTCCTCGGCACCTCCGTCTCGGTCGTGCGCTCGGACGATGATGTGGAGGCCCCCTACGCGCTCGATGCGCGCGGGCACCTCGCGCGCATCGGCACCATGCCCGTGAGCGTGGACCTCAGCGTATTCCGAGCCCCCACCGACAATGACCGCGGGCGCGGCCCTGTCGACTACTGGGGGATTAGCGAGGACGACCTCGGTCCCCTCGGGGTCGGGCGCGGTGAGCATGGAACCTCGCACGCGGCCCGCTGGGAGCAGGCGCGCCTGCACCTGCTGCGCCGACGCCTCGTATCCATCGAGGAGGATGGCACCTGCCAGCGCGTCATCGAACGCTGGGCCCCGCCCGCTGCGCAATTCGGCGTCACCCTGACCTGGGAATATCGGCCCGTTCTGCTGGGGGGAGATCCCCGCCCTGTCGGTGTCCGCCCGCGTCGCGCCCTACGGGGCCTGGCCCGAGCGGGTCCCACGCCTCGGCGTGCGTATCGAGATGCCCGGATCGCAGTGGGAAGCTTCGTGGCTGGGCGACACGCTCATCGGATACTCGGACATGCGCGTGAGCGGCGCTCGCGGATACGGCAGCGCTCCCGTTCGCGAGCTCTGGGATGTCAGCGTGCGCCCCCAGGAAGGCGGGCAGCGCCTCGACCTCGAAGCCCTCTGTCTGCGCGGTGAGGCGGGCGATGTCCTCGTTGTGCCGACCTCGTCCCTGGGCTGGAGCGTCTCGCCGTGGAGCGAGCGCGAACTGGCCGAGGCCTCGCACTGGGAGGATCTGCCTGACAGTGAGCGCACGTTCCTGTGGTTGGACGCCTTCCAGGACGGCATCGGCACGCGTTCGTGCGGACCTGACTCTCGGCCCGAGTTCGCCGGTTACATGCGCGATACGGACCTGACATTCGTAATTGCCCAGGTTGGGGGTGATTAAGCTCCAACCTGTTATGTTGCGGCTTGATAACGATGCGCAAAGCTGTTGGCAAATGATGCGCGAAGCGTCACAGGCCGCTATGATTCAGACATCAACTAACACGAGATAGTTAGTGACTCGATCCCATCGATCGACCAACAAAAAAACGGACCAATGGAGGTTTCGCATGTTGAAGAAGAAGATGGCTGCAGGCGTCGTCGCCCTCGCCATGTTCAGCACCCTCGGCCTGGCCGCCTGCAACCCTGGTGGCTCCAGCTCCGATAGCTCGAGCGGCGGTTCGACCGCTGCCGGTTCCATCCCCGAGCCCGATGTCGCGTGCGACATTCCCGCGGGCAACCTTGACGATTCGAAGATCGACACCTCGAAGGTCGAAGGCGAGATCACGTTCCAGACCCAGGGTCTGCAGAACGACTTCGGTGACTTCTTCAAGGCCAAGATCAAGGAATTCGAGGACGCCAACCCCGGCGTGAAGATCAACTGGACCGACCAGGGTGGCGGCGCCGAGTTCGACCAGACCGTGACCGCTCAGGCCTCGAACTGCAAGATGGCGGATGTCATCAACGTTCCCTCCTCCACCATCCTCGCCCTGTCCAAGTCCAACCTCCTCATGGACTACGACGTCAAGGCCCCCGGTATCGGCGACAAGTTCGTGAAGTCCATTTGGGACTCCACCGCCCTGGGTGCCAACGACCACCACACGGCTCTGCCCTGGTACTTCGGCCCCTACATCACCACCTACAACAAGGAGGTCTTCAAGCGCGCTGGTCTCGACGAGAATATGCCGCCCAAGACCATGGATGAGCTGTTCGAGGCCGCCGCGAAGGTCGGTGCCGACGGACAGGGTGACTACGGCATCTACGGCTCGCCCGAGTGGTACATGATCGCTCAGCTGCACGGCATGGGTGTCAACCTGCTCAACGCCGACAAGACCGCCTTCGACTTCGCCGACAACGAGGCCGCGATCAACTACGTCACCAAGCTCTCCGAGCTCTACGCCTCCGGTGCGATCCCGAAGGACTCCCTGACCGGCGAGCCCGACCCGGGCAAGGCCTACACCGACGGCAACCTCGCCTTCGGTACGCCCAACGCCTCGTTCCTCAAGTCCGTCAAGAAGAACAACGAGACGGTCTGCAGAACACCGGCGTCGGCCCGTTCCCGACCAACCCCGGTATCAAGCCCGTCTTCGAAGGCCAGTACATCGGCGTCTCCGTCACCACGCAGAACGCCCCGCTGGCCATGAAGTTCGCCGAGTGGATCACCAACGCTGAGAACGAGTACGCCTGGACGCACGACGGAGGCGCCATCATCTTCCCGGCTGCCACCGACGCCCTCGACAAGCTCGTTGCCAACCCGCCGGAGATCGCCGACGACCCGGTCTTCAAGGCTGCCTACGAGGAAGCTGCGAAGGCTGCCAGGACGCCGAGGCCTACACCGACGTCTTCTATGCGACCGGCGCCGTGAAGGATGCCCTCATCGAGAATGTCAACAAGGCCATCCGCGGTGAGGTCGATCCCAAGACCGCCCTCAAGACCGCTCAGGATCAGATGAACGAGAAGCTCAAGGCTCTCGGAGACTGATTGAACGCTCGGGGGGCCGAGGCCTGGCCTCGGCCCCCCGACGCATTCCCCGCCCAGCGTCGGGCCGACAGCTCACGACCCCGCGCATCCCTGACAAAGGACTTTGGTATGCCGATACGTAAAGAGCGCGCAGACGCGCTCCCTCAATGGCGCCGCCCGATTCCGCCCGGGCTGGGTTCCCTGGCTGTGGGTGACCCTCCCGGTCCTCGCGGTCATCTCCTTCTACATCTACCCCTTCATCACGACCGTCTACGTGTCGTTCACGAAGACCAAGCCGATGGGACGCATCGGTCGCTTCGTTGGTATCGACAACTACACCGCGGTACTGTCAGATCCCGAGTTCTGGCAGTCGCTGACGAACTCCCTCATCTACGCGGTGTGCGTCGTCCCGCTCATGGTGCTCCTTCCGCTGCTGCTGGCCCTCCTCGTCAAGTCGCACGTGCCCGGCATCGGCTTCTTCCGCGCCCTCTACTACCTGCCGGCCATCTCCTCGCTGGTCGTCATCTCGCTCGCGTGGCGCTACCTCCTGGACCAGCGCGGACCCATCAACAACATGCTGGTGTCCTGGGGCCTCGACCCCGTGCCGTTCCTGTCGAACCAGTGGCTGATTCTCTTCTGCGCCATGATCATCACCCTGTGGCAGGCCTGCCCTACTACATGATCCTGTATTTGTCGGCCCTCGCGAACGTCGACAAGTCGCTGTACGAGGCCGCTGAACTTGACGGCGCCGGGCCGATCCGTCGCTTCCTGACCGTTACCGTTCCGGGCGTCAAGGTCATGATGTTCCTCGTCGCCACCCTGACGACGATCGGATGCCTGAAGATCTTCACCGAGGTCTATCTGCTGGGCGGCTCCGCCTCGCCCACGAAGACCCTCACGATGTACATCCGCGACCGAATTGTGGACCCGACCTTCGGATCGCTGGGACAGGGCGACGCCGCCTCGGTGTGCCTGTTCCTCATCACCTTCGGCTTCATCATCGCTTCGCAAAGCCTGCAGAGGAAGGCTGAAGACTCATGAGCACTGCACCTTCGAGCACTGCGACCTTCGGCGAGCGCTTCGCTCAGTGGCGCAAGGAGCGCCGACTCGAGCGCCAGGGACGCAACGTCGCCTCGCGTCAGATGCGCGGTGGTGCCCTCGTCGCCCGCTACGCGCTCCTCGTGGTTGTTGCCCTCATCCTGGTCGGCCCCCTCGTGCTGCCCCTCATGGCGGCCTTCAAGGCTCCCGGCGAATCCGTCTTCGGTCAGGGTGCGACCATGCTGCCGCAGCAGTGGTCGCTGGACTCCTTCTTACGTCCTCTTCGAGCGGACCAACATCCTGCTGTCCATCAAGAACTCCGCGATCCTGGCGACCCTCACGGTCTCCTCAAACGTCATCCTGTCGTGCGTCGGCGGCTACATGCTGTCGAGGCGCGGGTGGACCGGACGCAACATCATGTACTTCGTGGTCCTGTCCGCCATGATCTTCCCCTTCGAGTCGATCATGCTCTCGCTGTTCAAGATGATGGTGCAGCTGGACCTGTACAACACGCTCCCCGGCGTGTGGATGGTCGCCATGATCGGCCCATTCCAGATCCTCATGATGCGCGCCGCGTTCATGGGCATCCCCGATGAGATCGAGGATGCGGCCCTCATCGACGGCGCGGGCGAGCTACGTCGCTTCTGGTCGATCTTCCTGCCCCAGGTGCGCGGCACGCTGACGGTTGTCGGCCTGACCTCGTTCATCGGGGCCTGGTCCGACTTCATCTTCCCACTGCTCATGCTTCCCGACCCGAATAAGCAGACCCTGATGCTGACGTTGACGGCCATCCAGAACTCGCCCCAGGGCGTTACGTATCAGCTCGTGCTGGCCGGCGCCGTCGTGGCGATGATCCCGGTCGTCCTGGTCTTCGCCTTCAGCCAGAAGTTCTTCTTCCGCGGCATCGAAGACGGCGGTCTGAAGTTCTGATCCCCATCCCCGCGGGTGCCCCTCGCATCCGCGGGGATTTTCTCTACCCTAAAGGAGGTTCTTTCACAAAATAACTAACACGTGTTAGGTAATGTGGATTTGAAGCCGTCTAACGGCCAATCCCAGCCATGACCCCCATACTGACGAAGGAGTTAAACTCATGGGGACTAGACCCAGCATCGGTGCGCTCTCAGCCCGATTCTTGCGGCCACCATGCTTGGCCTCGCACCGACCGCGGCGCTCGCCGCCACCGAAACCCCGTATCACCCGACCGTCCTGTGGGCGACCTCCGAAGAGAAGGTCGGCGAAGGCGCTCCCAACGGCACGATCGCAGCCCTCGTCGACGACGACACTGCGCGAACCGACGCGACCAAGACGTTCTGGACCACCAAGTGGAAGAACGATATGGATGAATACCCCCATGCCTCGCCGTCCAGAACCCCACCCCCGGCACGCAGGTGTGCGGCCTCGGCCTAACCTCGCGCCCCACCTACGATTCGACCCTGGGCAACGACCAGTTCCCCGGCGAATACCGCGTCTTTGCCTTCGATGAGGACCCCGGTAACCCCGCCGCCGAAGCCTCCTTCGCCGATTGGAAGACCAAGGTCGCCGCAGGTGAGTGGGAAAGGCGGTACCGAGGTCGCTCACGGCACCGACCTGCAGTACGGAAACAAGGAACAGTACGTCACCTTCCCGGCGACCACGAAGCGCGTCTTTGCTCTCACGGGTCTGCGTTCCCTCGCCCCCGGCAAGAAGGACATGGCGCTGTCCGACATCAAGCTCCTGCCCTGCGACGCCGAGGGCAACGCCATTACCTCCTACGGCAGCGACGACACCGGAAACAACAACAATGTCGCGCGCCCCGTCGTACCCCACCCCGATGCCCCGGCCTCCGGATCGGGTGCGTCCGACCTGGTCGTTGACTTCGTCATCGACCAGCTGCCCTACGGCGAACCCAGCAAGCCCGCGGACTTCGCCCCGGCACCCACACCTACACGGCCACCGGTTACTACCACGCCAAGGCCGTCTCGGCCCGCATCCGCGCGGTCGACGGCGCCACCGTCACCATCAACGGCGCGACCCCCGACGCCGACGGCCGCGTGTCCAACCTCGACCTCACCACCGGCCTGAACGTCATCACTGCCACGGTGAGCAAGGACGGCAGCCAAGCCACCTACGTCGTCAACATCACCAAGGTGGACACCGACTTCCGCGGCAACGTGATGATCCCCGCGACCGCTCAGGCGAACGGCGGCACCGAGGCCGACAACGCGGCCCTCACCGACCTCGACCCCACAACCACGTGGACCTCCGATCCGCTCGTTCGCGCGAATGACTGGTCGAGCAGCGTCACAGGCATCGAGCTGCACCTGGGCGAGGCCCGCTACGTCCACCGCGTCAACGGATGGGGTAACCCGACCCTGCCCACCGGCAAGACCCCGGTCGCCCCGGCAGTCGACAACTCCATGTACGAGCGCTACTCCGGCTTCAACCCCGGGGAGGGCAAGTGGGGCGTGAACCGCGCACAGGCCCTCGCGCTGCAGTACGGCGTCATGATGCCCGCGTGGGTTCCCTCCGAGGGCTACGGACGCGGCGGCTTCGACGCCAACGAGCGCGACCTCACGGGCGGCGCATTCCCGATGTTCTACGACCTGCCCATGTTCAACACCGCCATGATGGAGTCCCTGGGCAAGGGTGCGCCGTGGGCCCTCGCCAAGGCCCCCACCGGCAAGAACAGCATGTGCAACGCGGGCGAGCCTCGCGACTTTATGAATGAGTACATGTTGCCTTACGCCTCCACGCTCGTCGACATTCAGTACGGCGATGAGGGCGGATTCAACCGCGTCGAGTCGGAGTGCTTCAAGAACTGGTTCTCCTGGTCCAAGCAGAACATCCCCGGCGCCGTCGTCCACGCCAACTCCTGGGACGACCCGTCCTGGTACCGCGACGCGAACCTGAGCTACTACGTCGAGAACGCCAAGCTCGACCTGCTCAGCTGGGACAAAGTACTACTGGGACGCCAACGTGTCGGCCTCCGAAAAGTCGATCGTCCCGTCCCTGGGTCTGGTCACCGGCCAGAAGTGGTTCGGCCTGTTCCGCATGGAATACAACGGCTACGGCCGCTCCTCGATCATCGACCACGATGGCGCGCCGACGCGTTCTACGAGTTCTCCAACATCTTCGGCAACGTCACCTACATCGGTAACTACACGAAGGCCATGAACTCCACGTTCGTCGCTTACAAGCCCGGCCAGTACGCGGCTCGCGGCGAGGCCCCCTCGCTGAGCGGCGACAAGTACGGTGACTTCGCCTCGGGTGACGAGGCCAAGGCCGCCAACGAGGCCGTCGGCCTGGTTGACATGTCGGTGGCCAACGTCGGCTCCGTCAACGACGGTCTGCCCGGCGATGTCGTTGTCGGCTACTTCGAGCAGCTGAAGGGCCTGGAGACCGCCAAGTCTGCCGAAATCTTCGGTGACTCCACGACGGCCCCCAAGGGCTTCATGGTCGTCAACGCCCTTGACCGGCCAGACCCGCTACCCGTCCTACCTCCTCGACCCGCGCACCGACAACGGCTCGCTGGCCGAGACCGCTCAGGACATCACCCTGACCGTCAAGAAGCCGGCTCCGAACGCGCACCTGATGCTCGTCAACCCGGCCGACAAGACGACGCAGGAAGTTGAGCTCGGCGAGGGCGAGACCTCGCAGGTCGTGCTCCATGCTGTTGGTGGCGGCGACTCGCGCTTCCTGTACTGGGTGACGGTCGATGATCCGACCCCCACCCCGGCTCCGACCCCGGATCCGCGCCCCAGCCTCGCACCGGTCGGTGGAAGTCCGGCTACTTCGGCTGGTGGTACAGCTACTCTGACGGCACCTACGCGGCCAACGAAACCCTCGTCATTGACGGGCAGACCTACCGCTTCGACGCGAGCGGCTACCTGAAGATGGGCTGGGTTTACGACGGCGGACACTGGTACTTCCACGGCTCCAGCGGTGCCCAGCAGTACGGCTGGATCATGGACCGCGGCTCCTGGTACTACCTGTCGCCCTCCGGCGCAATGGTTACCGGCTGGCAGCTCCTCGGCGGCACCTGGTACCACTTCGCTGCCCTCGTGAGCGTGGATCGGCTAACCGTTAGCTCCATATGAGGCGAGGCCGTGGCCGGGTTTTCCGGCTGCGGCCTCGTTCGCGTGCGCTACGAGAGGGAAGGAGCTCAGTCCTTGCGGATCGACAGCGATTCGACGCGGTGGTCGGGGCCCTTCGTGAAGATGAGGGTCGCGCGCTCGCGGGTGGGGCGGATGTTTTCGCGCAGGTTCGGTAGGTTGATCGCGTTCCAGACGACGTGTGCGGTCGAGACGGCCTCGTCGTCGGTGAGGGAGGCGTAGGTCTTGAAGTAGGAGTCCTCGCGGGAGAACGCGGTTGCGCGCAGCTTGAGGAAGCGGTCGACGTACCACTGCTCGATGAGTTTCTCGTCGGCGTCGACGTAGATGGAGAAGTCGAAGTAGTCCGAGACGGCCACCGAGATGGAACCGGGCGCGGAGCGCGGCGGCTGGAGCACGTTGAGGCCCTCGACGATGAGGATGTCGGGGCGATCCACGTCGATGTAGGTGTCGGGCACGATGTCGTAGGTGACGTGCGAGTACACGGGGGCCTGTGCGTGCGGGTTGCCGGCCTTCACCGAGGCGAGGAACGAAATGAGGGCCGATCGGTCGTAGGGACTCAGGGGAACCCTTTGCGGGCGATGAGGGAGCGTTCCTGCAGGATCCGGTTCGGGTAGAGGAAGCCGTCGGTGGTCACCAGGTCCACGCGCGGCGTGGAGTCCCAGCGTGAGCAGCAGCTGGAGGAGGCGCGCGACCGTCGACTTGCCGACGGCGACCGAGCCGGCGATGCCGATGACGAAGGGGGTTGAGTGGCCCTCGGGCTCTCCGAGGAAGGCGTGGCGCTCAGCGGCGGTGCGGCGGCGCCCGTCGATGTAGAGCTGCAGCAGCGCGCTCAGGGGCCGGTAAATTGTGTCGACCTCGGTCATGTCGATGGGGTCGCCCAGCGACGCGATGCAGTCGATGTCCTCTTGCGTGAGCGGCAGGGGAGTGCGATCGGCGAGGCGGTCCCATTCGCAGCGGGCGAAGCGCGCGTAGGGGTTGTGCGCGTTGCGCGCGGCGGCCGGGCTTAGCTCGTCAAGCGAGACGGTCGACGAGGCCGGGGATGGGACGGTCGAGGGGCTCTCGGTGATGCTCACGGTCCCATTGTGCCCCACATGTTTGTGGTCGTGTGCACTTGTTCACCGCGTGAAGCGACACACGTTACTGACCGATGGAGGGGTTCGGTGTGTTGCAATGGGTGTTATGTGCGGAATTGTTGGACATATTGCATGCAAGGCGTCCCAGCGTAGTCGCGAGGTTGTCCTCGGCGGCCTGGCGCGCCTCGAATATCGAGGGTACGATTCGGCGGGCATCGCCCTGGCATCCCCGGATCACCTGGACGTGCGCCGCGCGCTCGGCAAGCTCGTGAACCTCTCCGAGGAACTCGACGCGCAGCCTCCGGCCGACGCGTACGCGGGTATCGGACACACCCGGTGGGCAACTCACGGGCGCCCCACGGTCGCGAACGCCCACCCCCATACCAGCCCGGACGGGCGCTTCGCCCTCGTCCACAACGGCATCATTGAGAACGCGGATGTCCTGCGCGCCGCCCTCATCGCCGACGGCGAGACCTTCGCCTCGGAGACCGACACCGAGGTGGTCGTCCACCTGCTGGCCCGCGCCTACGACCAGGCCGAGGCGGCCTTGTACAGCGGAGCGGTTGCCGGACTGACCGGCGTCGACGAGGAGGTGGCGAGGCGGCTCGTCGTCGCCATGCGTGCAGTCACTGCCCAGCTCCACGGCACTTTCACCCTGCTGGCGCTGAGCACGCAGTCCCCGAACGTCATCGTCGCGGCCCGCCGCTCCTCCCCGCTGGTCATCGGCCTGGGCGAGGGTGAGAACTTCCTGGGCTCCGACGTCCTGGCCTTCGTCGAGCACACGAACCGCGCCGTTGAGGTCGGCCAGGACGAGGTCGTGGTCGTCTCCGCGACCGGCGTGACCGTCATCGACCCCAGCGGTAACCCCGTCGAGCGCGAGGCCTACGAGGTCGACTTCTCCTCGGATCGCGCCACCAAGAACGGCTGGCCGACCTTCATGGAGAAGGAAATCCACGAGCAGCCCGACGCCGTGGGCGCGACCCTGGCCGACCGCATCGACTCCCACGGCCGCCTGGCCCTGGACGAGGTGCGTATCCCCGAGCACGTCCTGCGCTCGGTCGACAAGGTCATCATGATCGGCTGCGGCACCGCCTCCTACGCCGGACAGGTCGCCCGCTACGCGATCGAGCACTGGTGTCGCATCCCCGTCGAGGTCGAGCTCTCCAGCGAGTTCGCTACCGCGACCCCGTCGTGGGCGAAAAGACGCTGGTCGTCGCCATCTCCCAGAGCGGCGAGACCATGGACACCATCCAGGCGATCCGCCATGCCCGTGAGCAGGGCGCGAAGGTCGTCGCCATCGTGAATACGCCGGGATCGACGATCTCGCGCGAGTCCGACGCGGTGATCCTCACCCACGCGGGCCCCGAGATCGCTGTCGCCTCGACCAAGGCGTTTACCGCGCAGGTTACCGCCTGCTACATCCTGGGCCTGTACCTGGCGCAGGTGCGCGGCAACAAGTACGCCGACGAGATCGCCGACTACATGGAGAAGCTCGCGCGCGTCCCCGAGGCGATCACGCGCGTCCTCGAGAACGGTGAGACGGTCCGCCAGTTCGCCCGCACGATGCAGGATACGACCTCGGTCATCTACCTGGGGCGTCACGTCGGGTTCCCGGTCGCCCTCGAGGGTGCGCTCAAGCTCAAAGGAAATCTGCTACATCCACGCCGAGGGTTTCGCCGCCGGTGAGCTCAAGCACGGCCCCATCGCCCTGGTGGACGAGGGCCAGCCGGTCATCGTCATTGTGCCCACCCCGCGCCGCCCCGAGCTGCACGGCAAGGTTCTGGCCAACATCGCCGAGGTCCGCGCCCGCGGTGCCCGCACGATCATCATCGCCGAGGAGGGGACTCCTCCGTCGATGAGTTCGCCGAGGCCGTCTTCCGCGTGCCCCCTGTGCCGACCCTGTACGCGCCGCTCCTGACCGTCGTGCCGCTGCAGATTTTTGCCTGCGAGCTCGCCTCCGTGAAGGGCCTTGACGTCGACCAGCCGCGTAACCTCGCCAAGTCCGTGACAGTGGAGTAATCCGCCTGCGCGGGGCTGGTGCCCCGGCAGCGCTCCCGAGCCTCGTTCCTCATCTGGGACGAGGCCCGGGCCGCTTGTGCGGATCGGTGTCAGCTTCCTCGTACTCGGGGCGGCTGTGGTTTCTCCTTGCGTGTTGTACGTGGCAAGCCGTCGGCGGCATGTGCGCTCACAATTCAATACCACCGGGCTACCATGGAGGTCATGAGCGTCGCAGATAATTCCTCCAGGTCGAATGCGTGTTGTGACCTGCCTGTGGACTTCTATTGGTATGGCGGCGGCAATGGCACAGGCGAAGAGCACATCACATTCGCCGTAGAGGCCCTCATGGGAGCCATTAAGGCCCCGGCGAACCGTCGCTGGAATCTCTACCTGGAGAAGATGAATCGCGCTTGTTTCAAAAAACGCCTTGAAAAGGCAGCCCAAGGTAAGCTCTATCCGCCGGAAGAACTGAAGTCTTTGCGGGGTAATGACGTTCTCTTCGAAATTCGCTGGAGCCAGGGTGAGATCAGTGTTAATGAAGTCAATCGCGTAGGGATTCCGGTTGAGGTCCGACTTATCCACGCTCAGCCTGAGCAGCTTGACCGTTGCATACTGGGCCTCCATGCTCATGAGAAGGTGATCATCAAGGGCGACCCGACTGCGACCAAGGCCGCGCAAGACGCTGAGATCGACAAAGCTGAGTATCTCCTCACCTCTGGATATCCCACACACTGGGGTGTCGAGCAGCGCACACAACATGACTGAAGTTTGCATAACGTCATCTCACACTTATATAGTTTAATCTATGACTTCAGTGAGTGATAAGATCCTTGAGGAACGAGCAGATCTGCTGGTCGATGCGAGGGATCGTCTTCTCGAGGGTTTGGTAAGCCTCCGCAAGGAGCATAACCTCAGCCAGCAGACTGTCGCCGAGCGCATGGGCGTCAGTCAGCCGACGGTCGCTGCGTTTGAGCGCTATGACGCTAACCCGACTGTGTCATCCATCATCCGGTACGCGATGGCCGTCGACGCGCTCCTCGACGTTAAGGTTGTCGATGACTGTGGTGAGGGCGTGCCCGGTGCGTGGCAGATGACCGGAGCCGCCAAAGCAACTGTCCATGTTCCGGCGACGCCGCGTAGGGCACAGGTAATCGCCGACGGCTGGACCATTACCCAGGAGCCAGCTCATGTCTGACGTGCCGCTCTTGACAACCGCCGACGAGATGCTCAGGATTGCGGAACTCCAGCTGGCAGCTATCCGCTTTGACCACCTGTCGATTGACCTCATTGACAATGCTCCGCAGGCAGGTGTCGATCGTGAAGATAGCGAGTCGACGCCGATCGAGATTACCTGCAAGCTCGGGACTCGGCAGGAAGGAAAAGAGTTCGGAGCTCGGTTTGAATTCCATTTCAAAGCCGCGCAGTGGCAGGCCGTTATCGCGGTCATCACCGATTATGCGGGGTCTCAGGAGTTTGTTCTCGCCCCTGAAGCATCTGCCGACTTCGCATCGAAAGTCGCGCTCATGGCAGCGATTCCCTTTGTTCGTGAAGCCCTCAGTGGCTTGACCGCGCGGGTCACTGGCACGGCCGTTCTCCTGCCTCTCATTCGCGCCGGCCAAATCACGTTCGCTCCCAACAAGTAGTCCATGCGGTTTTCTTATAGGGTCTGCGCCTCGTGAACGCGGCGGGCCTCGTTCCTCATCTGGGACGAGGCCCGGGCCGCTTGTGCGGATCGGTGTCAGCTTCCGTAACCGGGCGTGCGCTGCGTCATCGAGTCGGCATGATCTGGTGAAAGGTTTCACGATGTGCATGTGAAACAGTAGCCAAAACCGCGATGGAGATTGCACGCGAGGGGGAGGTGGAGACTAGCGTGGAAAAGGTGGCGGCGCGCCCGCCGCACCATTCAACGCAAAACAAGCCCCGACCTCGTGAAACGGGGCCTCGACCACCCCAGGAGGTGCGCCCATGACCCTGTCCACGATCCTTATCGGCATCCTGCCCTCTGTCTTCTTCGGCGTCGCCACGGCCTCGATGGGCAAAGACCGGAGGCTCGGACCGCCAGCGAGTCATGGGCGCCGTCCTCGGCGGCCTGCTCATGGCCGCCGTCGCCACCCCCTTCCTGCACCCCGCGTGGACTCCCCTCAACCTGGGCGTCTCCTTCCTGACCGGCCTGCTGCTCGGCGTCGGCGTGTGCGACCAGCTGCGCTCCTACTCGGTCCTGGGTATGAGCCGCACGATGCCGCTGTCGACCGGCGGTCAGCTGGTCCTCATGTCTCTGGCGGGCATCGCGATCTTCGGCGAGTGGCTCCACGGCGGGCGCTGCCCTACGGTATCGCCGCGATCATCGTCCTCATCGTCGGCATCTGGTTCCTCTCGCGCTCCGAGTCGGGCTCTGACGCGGCGTCCCTGGACTGGAAGCGCGGCGCTTTCCTGCTGACGACCTCGACGCTGGGCCTCGTGGCCTTCCCGCTCATCATCAAGTGGTTCGGCATCGCCCCCGCCGAGTTCCTTCTGCCCCAGGCGATCGGCTACACCGTCTACTGCGGCGCTTTCTTCGCGATCCAGGGGCGCGGCGGCGTCGACCCCGAGGATTCGCTGCGCCACCGCCGCATGGTCCCCTCGACCTTCAACGGCGTCCTGTGGGGTACGGCCATCCTGCTGCTCCAGCTCAACTCCAACAACCTGGGCGCGGGCACCGGCTTCACGCTCTCCCAGCTCGGCATCCTGATCTCCACCCCGCTGGGTATCTGGTGGCTCCACGAGACCCGCACGCGCAGGAGCTGCGCTGGACCCTCATCGGCGTCGCCCTGGTCATCGTGGGCGCGGTGCTGGCGGGCGTCGCCAAGACCCTCGACATTGCCTAATCGCCGCAGCTGTCAGTCGCTCTCGTCGCCGTCAGTCCCTCCCCGGTCGCCCCTCCCTCTGTGGGCCGGCTGTGTGGGAGAATTACCCCATGTTGATTCTGGACGGTCGTGCCCTGTCCTTCGCTGAGGCGCGAGACATTGAACGTCGGCACGTTGAAGCAGCAGCAGCAGCGGACAGCGACCCCGACCGCTACATGCGCCAGGTCGCCGAAAAGGTCGCAGACCGGGTCCGCTACCTTTCCGACCCGATCGCCTGGCTGTGGGACCTTCCGGACCCAACCGCCGTCACCCGGCTGCGAGGCGGCCTCGGCATCGACGAGGCGGCCGCCCACATCGAAGAGATGGATACCTGCGTTGCCGCCTTCGTCGGCGGCGGAGATAACGGCGGGGATGCCCTCTACACATGCGCGATGCTGGCGGAGCAGGGAATGGTCGTCACCGCTTTCCTACTGAAGCCCACCTGCCACGCGCGAGCCCTGGCGGCGGCTCGGGAAGCCGGCGTCGGCATCTTCGAGCTGGCGGGACGCTCCCTGCGCTCCCTCGACGGAACCCCCGAATGGAACACCATCTGTGGGGCGCGCATGTGGATCGACGGCATCGTCGGCATCGGCGCGACAGGCCCCCTCGGCGGCGAGCTCGCGGACACTGTGACGTGCCTGAACGAGGAACTGCGTGCCCACCCCAAGAAAGTCATCGCAATCGACGTACCCTCGGGCCTCACCGACGACGACGGCCTCGTCATGGGGCCGATCCTACGTGCCACCCACACGCTCGCGGTGGGTACCTACAAGCGTGCCCAGATCCTGCCTCCCGCCGTGCAATACTGCGGCCAGCTGTACATGATGGGGATGTACTGGAGCGGGGTGCACACGGAGGCGACCCCCGACGATGATGGGACGATCGGCGCGGGCGACCTCTACTACTACGAGAGCGAGGAGCGCGCCGCAGCAGCCGTGCCCACCCCTGGCTTCTCCGACGACAAGTATGCGCGCGGCGTCGTCGGTCTCGTCGCCGGGTCCGACACATACCCCGGCGCGGGCCTCCTCGCCACGCGCGGCGCGCTCGCCGCCGGCGTGGGCATGGTGCGCCTGAACTCGACCCGGCGCGTCCAGGACCTCGTCCTAGCCGCCGAGCCGGGCGTCGTCATGGTGGGTGGACGCATCCAGGCGGCCCTCATCGGCCCCGGCATGGACGAGGAGCGGCGCGAGGACGCCCTCGAACTGGCACACTTCTGCGGACAATCGGGCATGCCGCTCGTCATTGATGCGGGGGCCCTCGACCTCGTGCCTGAACTGCTCGGCACCATCGTCCCCGACGCGACCGTCCTCACCCCGCACTACGGGGAGGCCGCGCGCCTGCTGAGCGCGCTAGGCAAGCCGACCACGCGGCACGAGGTCGGGGCGCAACCCCTGCGCTTCGCCCGCGCCCTCCACGAGGCCACGGGCTGCCACGTCGTCCTCAAAGGTCCCGTGACGATCGTCTACTCCTTCGAATACGTTGATCTCGGCACCGAGACAACCGCCAGCACCAGCGTCGACGGCGCGGATAGCAACGCGCACGCACGCCCTGGCCTCACGCGCGTCTACGAGCCGACGGTGAACGCAACCACGACCTCGTGGGCGGGCGTTGCCGGCAGCGGCGACGTCCTGGCCGGCCTCATCGCAGGACTCCTGGCACGCCCCACCGCGCACGACCCCGCGAGTACCCGCGAGGAGCGCGCCCGCTGCTCGTGACGTCGGCGCGCCTGTCGGCGGCCGTGTGTCTGCATGCCAATGCCGCACAGAGCGCGGCAAATCGCCTCGAGGGAAACGCCCCCATCCAGGCGCGCGAGATAGCCGACGCGATCCCCTCCGTCCTCGCCAGCCGCATGCGGTGACGCGCTGAGCGTCGGCCCGCGCCCCCGCGCAGCGGTGCCAGGTTCGCGTGAGATACTAGAGGCGTGATTTCCACAGACGAACGAGTCGAAGGACGGGACTACCCGTCATCTGCGGCCGTCGACCTGGCCGCGATCCGTCACAACCTGGGCGTCCTGCGCGCAGCCGCCCCCGGCGCGCTCCAGCTCGCGACCGTCAAGGCGAACGCCTACGGGCACGGCCTCCTCCCGGTCGCCCGCGCCGCCCTGGACGGTGGTGCCGACTGGCTGGGCGTCGCCCAGCTGGCCGAAGCCTTCACGCTGCGCCGCGGCCTCGACGAGGCCGGGGTCGCCCGAGCCGACGCGCCCATCCTCGCGTGGATCTCCACCTCGTCCTCCGACTTCGCGGCCGCGATCGAGGCCGACATCGACCTGTCCGTGTCGTGGACCTGGGTCCTCGCCGACATCTGCGCCGCCGCCCGAGCGGTGGGCCGCCCCGCGCGCGTCCACGTCAAGATTGACACCGGCATGTCTCGCGCGGGCTCAACCCTCGCCGACCTGCCCGCCCTGGCCTCGGCCCTGCGCATGGCCGCCGACGACGGCCTCGTCGACATCGTGGGAGCATGGAGCCACATGTCCCGCGCCGACGACCCCAGCGAGGCGGGCAATGCCTCGACCGCGAGCCACGTGCGGATTTTTCGAGGAGGGCCTGGCGATCCTCGCCGACGCCGGCATCACGCCGCGCATCCGTCACCCTGTCCGCCACCTCTGGCATCCTGTGGCATCCCGAGGCCCACTACGACATGGTCCGCGCCGGCATTGGCCTGTACGGCCTCAGCCCCGACCCTGCGGTCGCTACGGCTGAAGAACTCGGCCTCATCCCCGCCCTCGAGCTGAGCGCGCCCCTCACCTCCGTCAAGGTCATCGAGGAGGGACCCCTGCCTCGTACGGCGGAACCTGGGTCGCGCCCACGCGCCGCTGGGTCGGCCTGGTTCCCCTCGGCTACGGCGACGGCATCCTGCGCGCCGCCTCCAACCGGGCGCGCGTCACCGTCCACACCGCCTCCGGCCCCTTCCACGCGCCCCTCATCGGACGCGTGTGCATGGACCAATTCATCATCGACCTCGGACCCGCAGACGGCGACGCGGGCACCCCGACCGCGCGCAGCGGGGACGCGCCCGCAGCCGTCGGAGACCTTGCTGTCCTCTTCGGAGCCGGACACGACGGCGATCCGCTGGCCGACGATTGGGCGCAGGCAGCCGGTACCATCAACTACGAAATCGTCACCAATCTGGGCGCACATCCCCCGCATCTATCGGGATGGCGCCGACGCGACCTTCGGGAGCAACTCATGACCCAGCCCATCGCTTCCTACGAGGTGTCAACGCGCGACGCCGACCAGACGCGCGCGTTCGGCGAGACCTCGGCCGCATCCTTGCGGCGGAGACCTCCTCATGCTCTCAGGCGGCCTCGGCGCGGGCAAGACCACCCTCACCCAGGGCATCGGTGTCGGCATGGGCGTGCGCGGACGCGTCGCCTCCCCGACATTTATCGTCGCCCGTGCGCATCCCTCTCTGAGCGGTGGCCCAGACCTCATCCACGCGGACGCCTACCGCATCACCGACCTGAACGACCTGGAGACCCTCGACCTCGACTCCTCCCTCGACGAGGCCGTGACCGTCGTCGAATGGGGCGAAAGGTAAGACCGAGGCGATGAGCGACGAACGCCTCTCCATCGAGGTGCGCCGAGCCTCGGGCGGCGAGGCCGCCCACGACGGTGACGTCATCGACCTGGAGAACATGGACGACGGCACGCGCGTCATCGTCCTGCGCGCCCACGGCCACCGCTGGGACGGCGTCCTCGACGCCGTCGTCGCCGCCCACGGCGGAACCCGCATCGACGAGGACGCCCTTGACAGCGACGATCACACCGACGGCGAGTAGGATCGCACCGTGCGAGAGATAGCCCTGGACACCCAAGCCGCAACCGCCGTCGCCATCATCGAAGACGGCCGCGTGATCGCCCGCGCCCACAACGACTCCGGGCGCCACCACGCAGAATCCATCACCCCGCTCGTGCGCGAGGCGCTCGCGGCAGCAGGTCTGCCCGCGCAGCTCGCCCATGCCGGCGTTGATCGCGTCCTCGTGGGCACCGGGCCCGCCCCCTTCACCGGGCTGCGCGCCGGCCTCGTCTCCGCCCGCGTCCTCGCCTCGGTCGCCGGCGTGCCCGCCTACGGCGTGTCCGCCCTCGACGTCATTGCCCGCCAGGGCCTCGACCTGCTTGCCCCCGACACCCGCGTCTACGCGATCGCCGACGCGCGCCGCCGCGAACTCTACTGGGGCTCGTACGTGGCCGCCGGGCCCGACGACGTCACTCTTGAGGGACGCCTCGAAGTCGGCGACGTCAGCACGCTCCTGGGTGCCATGCGCACCGCCCCCGGCCTCGTCGTCGCGGGAGCGCCGATCCCCGCGCACAGCGTCGACGCGCTCGCCCGCGCAGACCTCGGACCCCAGGTGAGTCTCGATCCCGCCGTCATGAGCCGCATCGTTGCTACGCGCCTGTCGCGCGGCGAGGAGGACCGTCTGCGCACTGAACCCCTGTACCTGCGCCGCCCCGACATCCAGGGCCAGCCCACCGCGCGCCTGTGAAGGCCTCGCTGCGCGTCGCAGGGACCGGGCGACCTTGAACTCATCGCTGGCCCTCGAGGCCGAGGTGTTCGCCGAGGACCCCTGGACCCCCATACATGATTGCCGAGGGCTCTCCTCTCCGGCCTCTCGCTATTGGATTGCCACGGATGGGTCCGGCGACGTCGTCGGATACGGCGGCGCGAAGGTCGGCGGAGATCAGGCCGACGTCATGACCATCGGCGTGCGCGCCCACGCGCGCGGACGAGGCATCGGGGCGACGATCCTCGACGAGCTCCTCGCCTGGTCGCGCGAGGCCGGGCGCGCGAGATCTTCCTCGACGTGCGACCCTCCAACGAGGGGCGCCATCGGCCTGTACGAGTCCCGAGGCTTCGTTGAAATCGGGCGACGCCCGCGCTACTTCCGCAACCCCGTTGAAGAGGCCGTCGAGATGAGGGCGCCACTGATCTGACGCGATGCGACGACCGCCACTAAATAGGTATGGTCGATGTATCAAAATTCGTGTCTTGAGACCCCTGTTTTTCAGGGGTCGATGGTCCTAGGTGTTTTTCCTTGCGACGCCGGCGCAAGCTGCCTGACTATAACCGCGGAAAATCGCCGAAAAATGACACCGTGTCGAGACCCTTCGCGGTCGGCCTCGTGCCATGGTCCTACGAAGCGGACGAAAAGCGTCGATATGCTCATGGCATGGCCACTCAAAATGTCGCAACGAAGAAGCGCCGCGCGTGGACCACCAGCGTCTTTATTAAGCAGCTGATGGCCGTCTCGGGCTTCGTTTTCGTTTTCTTCTTGCTGTTCCACTCCTACGGCAACCTCAAGATGTTCCTGGGCGCGGAGGTCTACAACGACTACGCGCACTGGCTGCATGAAGAGGCTTTTGTGCCGATCTTCCCGCACGGCGGATTCATCTGGGTCTTCCGCGCCGCCATGGCGCTGATGCTCATCATCCACCTGTGGGCCGCCGCCTACACCTGGAAGCGTTCGCGTCGCGCTCGCTCCACCCGCTACGTCGTCAAGAAGTCCGTCTCGGACTCCTACGCGGCTCGCACCATGCGTATGAGCGGTGTCCTCATCCTGCTGATCCTGATCTTCCACATCGCTCACTTCACCACCGTGAGCCTGCCCGCGAAGGTCGCGAACTTCGGTGCTGACGTCACCACGCCTTACGCCCGCATGATCGCTTCCTTCCAGTCGCCGGTCCTGGTGATCCTCTACGCCGTGTTCGTCGGCTGCGCCTGCATCCACGTCTCCCACGGCTTCTGGTCCATGTTCCAGTCGCTCGGTTGGGTGCGTTCCGCGACCCGCAAGCCGCTGGTTCTCCTCTCGGGCCTGGTCGGTCTGGTCATCTTCGTGATGTTCATGGCCCCGCCCGTCGCCATCGTCACCGGCTTGATCCACTGAGGAAGGGCACGCAATCACGACCGATACACTCATCCACGGCCTCTACCGTGAAGGCGACAAGATCGCCGACACGAAGGCCCCCCACGACGTCCCGATCGCGCAGCGCTGGGAAGAGCGCAAGTTCAGCGCCGCGCTGGTCAACCCAGCCAACCGCCGTAAGCTGCGTGTCATCATCGTCGGCTCCGGCCTCGCGGGCGGCGCTGCCGCCGCCTCGCTCGGCGAAATGGGGCTACAACGTCGACTGCTTCTTCTACCAGGACTCCGCCCGCCGCGCGTACTCCATCGCCGCGCAGGGTGGTATCAACGCCGCGAAGAACTACCGCAACGACAACGACTCCGTCTACCGTCTCTTCTACGACACGGTCAAGGGCGGCGACTACCGCGCCCGT